>JAABUL010002622.1_pt1 | contig 29267 bp, 28 predicted proteins | sample 5559151 | NCBI WGS metagenome assembly JAABUL01 (sample SAMN10711876, study PRJNA513368) | rock metagenome | isolation source: Antarctica rocks | place: Antarctica: Victoria Land, Pudding Butte sud
GCCCACTCGCCATCGCCGACATTCTCGAGCCACGCGCCATCGTGCATCGACACCTCGCCAATGCACCACGAAAGCGAAAACCTCACATCAGATATCCCGTTCGGGACTTATTTTAGCGCGTATGGGGATGCAGGCGCTCGTCGAGCCCACGATCCAGCGGTGGTTTGCGCCGGGCCGCGTGCAAAGTGACGCCGCCAACCGCGTGCGGTCGATGATTGCGGGAACGCCGTTCGACGGCTTCGTGAGAGCGGCGCGGGCGCTCCAGGATTTCGATCTGCGCGCGAGCCTGGCGGCATTTCCGGTCCCGGTGCTGACCCTGGCTGGTAGTGAAGACGGCGGAACGCCGCGGGCGATGCGCGCCTTTTCGCAGCAGATACCGCAGGCGGAGTTCGTCCTCATCGAAGGCGCTGGGCACCTGCCCAACATCGATCGCGCGGACGAATTCAATCAGCAGCTCAGCCGCCACCTCGAGCGGGTGGCGGCCTGATGTCCGCGTCCAACGACCCGTTGCGCCGGGCTGTCGATCGGCGTTATGGCGGCCAGCCTACGCCACCGCTGCCGCAAGCCGCCCTCAATCCGGTGCTCGAAACGATCCTGGGGCATCGCTCGGTTCGGCGGTTCGCCGCGCGCCCGTTGCCCGAGCATACGCTCGAGCTCATCGCCGCCGCCGCGCAATCGGCCCCGACCTCGTCCAACCTGCAGGCCATGAGCATCGTCGCGGTCACCGACCCGGAGCGGAAGGCTCGCCTATCAGTCTTCGCGGCGAACCAGAGGCAAATCGCGGACGCCCCCTTGCTGCTGATGTTCGTCGCCGACCTCGCCCGGCTGCGCCAGGTCAGCGCGGTCGCAGGACAACCAGGCGGCGGGCTCGACTACTTGGAATGCTTCATCGTCGCCGTCGCCGATGCGGCATTCGCGGCGCAGAACGCCCTGCTCGCGCTGCAATCGGTCGGCCTCGGCGGCTGCTACATCGGTGCAATGCGCAACCATCCGGCCGAGGTCGCCGCCGAGCTCGGTCTGCCTCCGGATGCCTTCGCGGTGTTTGGCCTGACCGTCGGCTATCCCGACCCGGCGGTCGAGACCGGCGTCAAACCGCGCCTCGCGCAATCCATCGTCCTGCACCACGAGCGCTATACGCCGCCCGAGCCGGCAGCAATCGAGGCCTACGACCAAACGATGAACGACTTTCGGACCGACCAGTCGATGACCGACATCGCCTGGAGCCGCCAGGTCTCGGGGCGGCTGCGAGACCCGTCCGCGTTGATGGGCCGCGACACCATCGCCGCGACCCTCAGATCCCTGGGCTTTGGATTGAAATGACCATGTCGACCGTTCGCATCGGCCACTACGACATCCAGAAGATCGTCGAGCTCGAACGACCGTTCGCGCACGCGCAAACCTTCTTTCCCGACCTGACCGACGAGATGCTGGCGACCTGCCGGCGAGACTTGCCGCCGGGACGACTGACCGCGGACGACTTCCTCGCCATGAGCTATCACACGTTCGTTGTCCGAACCGAACGGCATACGATCCTGGTCGACACGTCCTGCGGCAACGGCAAGGACCGGCGCGAGCGCCCGGAGTTCGATCGGCTGAATACCGACTTCCTCGGCACTCTGGCGCAAGCCGGCGTGCGACCGGAACAGGTCGATTTCGTCATGTGCACCCACCTGCACTGGGACCACGTCGGCTGGAACACCGTCCACCGGAACGGCGAATGGGTGCCGACCTTCCCGAACGCCAAGCACATCGTTGCCCGGAAGGAATACGAGTTCTGGGACGCCGCCTATGCGCGCGGTGACAAGGGCGTGCATGTGCGCAGCTTCGAGGACAGCGTGCTGCCGATCAAGCGCGCCGAGCAGATCGTGATCGTCGACGAGCATTATCAGTTCGAAGGCGGCATGAGCTTCGAGCCGTGCGAGGGTCACTCGCCGGGTCACATCGTGATCAACCTGGTCTCGCAGGGCGCACGCGACATGCTGACCGGCGACGTCATCCATCATCCGATCCAGCTCCGCTTTCCGGAGATGTCCACCTCGGCCGACACAGACCGCGACCGGGCGCGGCAGACGCGGACGGCGCTCATCGAGCGCCTGGCCGGCAGCGGCACGTTGCTGCTGCCGACGCATTTCATGACGCCGACCGTAGGCCGAATCGAAGCCGCCGCCGCAGGATTTCGCTACGACCCGGTCGCGTAGCCTCTCGCCCGCTTGAACGCCGTAAAATCACTTGCCGGGTGAAAAGGAGCGCATTACACAAGTCGCAAGAATGCATTCTGCATGATCCTAAAGGTCATCAGGAAAAGATCACGAGGGAGAAGCGGCCGATTTCGATCTTAGTCGAACCCCCGCTCGCGTCTATGCATGGTGCCCGGCGTGCTTGACGCCTTGACGCTGCGCCCCGCTGTCGCCGGCCAGCGCGCGACCGCCATACCGGCCGAGGTCGCCCGCTGGGACGCCGACGCGAAGCGCCTCGAGATCGGAGCGCCGGGTGCCCGCACCGTGTGGAGGCTGTGGGGAGATGGCGCGCCGCTCCTGCTTCTGCACGGCGGCAGCGGCTCGTGGCGCCACTGGATCCGAAACCTCGGCGCATTGCTGCCGGGTCGCCTGATCCTGGCCCCCGACATCCCCGGCCTCGGCGAGTCGGATTTGCCGGAACCGGTTTCGCTCGATGCGGTCGTCGCGCGCGTTGTGGCGGGGCTCGAGCAAATCTTGGGCAACGGCGAGGCCTGCCAAGTGATGGGCTTCTCGTTCGGCGCGCTGGTGAGCGGCGGCGTCGCTTCCCGCCTGCAGGAACGCATCTCAACCGTCGTCCTGGTCGGCGCCAGCGGATTGGGATTGCCGCGCGGCGACGTGACGCTGCACAGGGTGCGAGACAGGGTCGGCCCCGCACGCATCGATGCGCATCGCGCCAACCTCGCCAGCCTCATGCTGGCCGATCCGGCGAACATCGACGCGCTTGCACTCGCCATCCAGGCCTGGAACAGTGACCATGCCCGCCTGCGTAGCGTCGGTCTCTCGCCCAGCGACGTGCTGCTGCCATCGTTACGCGCCAGCACCGCCCGCCTCCGCGCCATCTGGGGCGCGCGCGACGCGGTAGCGCTGCCGACGCTGCCGCAGCGCATCGCCCTGCTGCGCAGCCTGCAGCCCGGCGCCGACATCCGCACCATCGAGGGCGCCGGCCACTGGGTCGCCTACGAGGCGGCCGAGGCGTTCAACGCCATGGCGAACGAGATGCTTGGCGCGCCAATCACGGCGCTCGGCTGATGGATCTCTCGGTCTTCATCGAAAGCCTGATTAACGCACTTGCCGCCGGGCTGACGATCGGCTGCCTATACGGTTTGATGTGCACCGGGCTCGGCCTGATTTTCGGCGTCATGCGCGTGGTGAACTTCGCGCAGGGCGAGCTGCTGATGCTCGGCATGTACACGACCTTCTACTTGGTCGCCGGCTGGGGAGTGCTGGGCTTCCTTGGCACCGCTGCGCCGGTCGTCGGCGCCATCCTGGCCGGGCCGATCATGTTCGGCTTCGGCGCCTTGCTGCACCGCTTCCTGCTCTCCCGCGTCTCCGGCCTACGCACGCTCGGCAGTCTCGATGAAGGGCATTTCGGCCAGCTCATCGTCACGCTCGGCCTCTCGCTGGTCCTGCAGAACGGCGGCATGATCCTATTCGGCTCGACCCCTCGCTCCGTCCTGTCGCCGCTCTCCTCGAGCGCCTGGGCGTTCGACACGGGTCTCGATCAGGCGATGCTGTTCCTCAACAAGGCCCGCGTGATCGCCTCCGTCGTCGCCGTGCTGGTCGCAGCGGGGCTATACCAGTTGCTGGAGCGAACCACGCTCGGACGCGCACTGCGCGCGGCGGCCGACAACGCGACGGCTGCGACATACACCGGGGTCGACGTCAGCCGGGCGCACATGATCGCCTTCGGGCTCGGCAGCGGCATCACCGCCATCGCCGGCGGCCTGATCGCAACGTCAATCACCTTCACGCCGTTCAGCGGCCTGGACTTCGTCATCATCATGTATTCCGGCGTAGTGCTCGGCGGCATGGGCAGCATCATGGGCGCGTTCTGGGGCGGATTGACGATCGGCTTCGTGCAGCAGCTCTCCTCGCTGGTATTGCCACCGCAATTGCAGAACGCGGCCATCTTCGTGGTCTTTCTGCTGATCGTGCTGCTTCGGCCGGAAGGCTTCTTCGGCCGGTCGGCGGAGCGCGCATGAGCGCCCGCCGCCAACGCTCGCACGCCTTCAGCTTGCGCCCCGGGGCAGCCGGGCGGTTACGCCGCGACGCGCTGGTGTTCGCGGTCATTCTGCTGGCCTATCTGGCGATCGGCAGCCAGGTGCAGAACAGCTACTACCAGCTCATGTTCACGCTCATCCCGCTATGGGCGATGATCGGGCTGTCTTGGAACCTGTTCTCCGGCTATTCCGGCCTGACATCGTTTGGCCATGCGGTGTTCGTCGGCGTCGGCGCCTACGCAGTCGCGATCGGCTCGGCCCAGTTCGGCATCTCGCCCTGGCTGACCATCCCGCTCGGCGGCTGCCTCGGTGCGGTCGCCGCGGTGCTGATCGGTCTGCCGACCCTGCGCCTGCGCGGGCATTATTTCGCTTTGTCCATGCTCGCCTACCCGCTGGTCATGCTCTATTTGTTGCAATATCTCGGCTATCAAGAAGTGCCGCTGCCGATGCACCACGACAACCCGGTCGCGTGGCTGCAATTCGCCGACCGGCGCCTCGAGATGCTGGTCGCAAGCGGCCTCCTGGTCGTCGCGATGATCGTTTCGATGCTGGTCGAGAACACGCGGTTCGGACTGTCGCTGATGGCCCTGCGGCAGAACGAACTGGCGGCCGAGGCGGCCGGCCTCAACGCCCGGCGGCTGAAGATCGTCGCCCTGGCGATGAGCGGCGCACTGGCCGCGGCGGCCGGCGGCTTCTACGCCAACGTCCTGCTCGTCGTCACGCCGGATTCGGTGTTCGGCATGCTGACCTCGGCGCAGGCGCTCGTGGTCGCACTGTTCGGCGGCGTCGGCACCTACTGGGGGCCGCTGATCGGCGCCGCCGTGCTCATCCCGCTTTCGGAAACGCTGCAGGCCAATTTCGGCGACCGATTCCCCGGCATCGAAGGCGTCGTCTACGGCACCGCCATCATAGCCGTGATGCTGCTCGCCCCGGAAGGCGTGTTCTGGACCCTGCGGGACCGGCTGCAGCGGGCGCGCAAGACCACGCGCCAGTTCGATCTGCCGGCGCCGACCCGCGCCTTGGTTGATCCAAGCTGGAACCAGGCGCAAGGGACCTTGCTCGAGATCGACAATCTCTGCAAAGCTTTCGGCGGCCTGCGCGCGGTCGACGGGGTGAGTATCAAGGTCGCACCGGGGCAAATCCTCGGCATCATCGGACCCAACGGCGCCGGCAAGACCACGCTGTTCAACGTGATCAACGGCGTGCTGCCGCCAAGCTCCGGTTCGGTCACGCTCGCCGGCGAGAGGCTGCACGGACGGCCGCTATGGGCGATCGCGCGCGCGCGCGTGGGACGCACGTTCCAGGTGGTGCGCAGCTTCCCTCGCCTGCCTCTGCTCGAGAACGTCATCGTCGGTGCCTACGGCGCAGGGCTGGCGGGGGCGGAGGCGATCGAGATGGCGACCCTCGCGCTCGAGCGCACGGGGCTGCGCGAGCTGGCGATGACGCCTGCCGGGTCGCTCACCAACAAACAGCTCCGGCTGATGGAACTGGCGCGCGCCTTGTCCGGGCGACCGCGGATCTTGCTGCTGGACGAGACGCTGGCCGGGCTGGGCCATGAGGAATGCGACGACGTGCTGGACGTGCTGCAGAAGCTACGCGCCGACGGCATCACCATCGTCATCATCGAGCACACCATGCGGGCGATGCTGCGCATCGCCGACGAGTTCCTGGTGATCGACCATGGCAGGGCGCTCGCTCGCGGCACGCCGCGCGACGTGCTCGCGGATCAGCGGGTGATCGAGGCGTACCTTGGCCGCAAGTGGGCCTCGTCCGCGCCATGCTAGAGGTGAGCGGCCTCGACGTGTCTTACGGCGGCATCCGCGCCCTGCGGGATGTCTCGATCCGCGTCGGCGAGGGCCAATTCGTCACCGTCATCGGCCCGAACGGCGCCGGCAAGTCGACCCTGTTCAAGACGATCAGCGGCGTCGTCGCCCCCGACCGAGGGCAAATCCGCTTCGATGGCCAGGATCTGCTCGCAGCCCCCGCAGCCCGGCGCGCGCATCTCGGCATCGCCCATGTTCCCGAAGGCCGGCAGGTGTTCAAGACCATGACCGTGCTGGAGAATCTCGAAATGGGCGCCTACCCGAAACAGGGCCGGCGCGATTGGGAGCAAGCGCGCGAGCGCATCTTCTCGCTGTTCCCGCGACTGGCCGAGCGGCAGCGCCAACTCGCCGGGACGCTGTCGGGGGGCGAGCAGCAGATGCTGGCGATCGGCCGCGGCCTGGCCAGCGGGCCGCGGCTGCTCATGCTCGACGAACCCTCAATGGGGCTCGCCCCCTCGATCGCGGACATGATCTTCGACCGTATCTCGCAGATCCATCGCGAAAGCCGAGTCACCATCCTGCTGGTCGAGCAGCGCGTCGGCGAAGCGCTCGAGCTCTGCGACAATGGCTACGTGCTGGAAACCGGCCACATCGTGATGGAAGGGTCCCACACGGTGCTGCTGCAGGACAATCGCGTGCGGCAATCTTATCTCGGCCTCGGCGAGGCCCAATCAACACAGGGCGGGAAACGATCATGACGGGTAACGACATCGGACGCCGCGCCGCGCTGGGCCTCGGGGTGGCTGCCGGCGCAGCCTCGCTCACGCCGCGGCGCGCGCGGGCGCAGACCAAAACGGTCAAGGTGGCGCTGTTGGCGCCGATGTCGGGCGCTTGGGCCCGCAACGGCCAGATGATGAAAAGCGGCGCCGACATGGGGATCGCCGACATCAACAATGCCGGCGGCGTCAAGGCGCTCGGCGGCGCCAAGATGGAACTCGTCGTCGTCGACGCCGGCGACACCACCGAAAAGGCGACCAACGCGGCACAACGCATGGTAGCCAACAACCCGGACCTGATCGGAGGCACCGGCGCCTGGCTCAGCAGCTTCACCCTGGCGGTGACCGAGGTGACGGAGCGGTTCGAGCTGCCGTGGCTCACCCTCTCCTACTCCGATGCGATCACCGATCGCGGCTTCAAGTATGTCTTTCAGATGTCGCCGACCGCCGATAAGCAGGCGATCGAGGCGCTGCCGGCCTATTTGGCCATCGCCCTGAAAGCGACCGGAAAGACGCCGACCACGATCGCACTCGTGTCGGACAACACCGCTGCCGAGGTCAGCTTCCTCAAGCCGATCCGCGCCACCGAGCTGGCCAAATACAAGCTGAAGGCCGTCGCCGACGAAGTCTTCACGCCGCCCTTGGCCGACGCGACCTCGATCGTGCAGCGCGTGCGGAGCGGGCGGCCGGACATCATGTTCCAGCTCTCCTCCTCGCTACCCGACACCAAGCTATTGTTCGACAAATTCACCGAATACCGGCTCGGCAACGACCGGCTGCCGAAGATGGGCGCGGGTGGCGGCTGGACCGCGCCCGAGATGAGCGCATCGATCGGCAAGGACATCATCCAAGGTACGATGGCGATGATCGCCAACTGGCCCGGCAAGGACGAAGGAGCGCTCGAGCAACGCTTCGTGAAGGAGACCGGCGAACCCTGGCTCAACCAGGATGCGATCATGACCTACGTCGACATGATGACGCTGCATGCGGCGGTCGAGCAGGCGGGCGTCGCCGATCGCCGCAAGGTGGGCGAGGCGATGCGCAACTTCGACCTGCGCGACGAGGACCCGGCCAAGCTGATCCCGAGCCGCCACTTGAAGTTCGACAGCAAGGGACGCCTCGTCGACCCGGTGCTGGTGATCATCCAATGGCAGGACGGCAGGCCGAGGGCGATCTATCCCGAAGCGATGGCGAGCGTGCAGCCGATCTGGCCCAAGGCGTGAGGCCGCTCGTGCAGAACCCTCCCGCCAAGCTACCGACGCCGCGCTGCCCCGATCCAGCGATCGAAATCCTCGACCCCGCCTTCGCGCCCTACCGTCTCGCCTCCGGGACCGTCGAGCGCCTCGCCGACGGATGCCGCTGGGCAGAGGGGCCAGTCTGGTTCGGCGATGCGCGCTGCGTGCTGTGGAGCGACATCCCGACCAACCGGATCATGCGCTGGGACGAAGCCTCCGACCTCGTCACGGTGTTCCGTCAATCGTCCGGCAACGCCAACGGCAACACGCGCGACCGGCAAGGCCGGCTGCTCACGTGCGAGCATGGCGGCCGCCGGGTCAGCCGGACCGAATATGACGGTAGCATCACGACCTTGCTCGACCGGTTCGACGGCAAGCGGCTGAACTCGCCGAACGACATCGTCGTCAAGTCCGATGACAGCATCTGGTTCACCGACCCGGTGTTCGGCATCGTCGGTTATTACCAGGGCGAGAGGGCCGAACAGGAGCAGCAGGAGCGGATCTATCGGATCGATCCCAAGACCGGCGAGGTCAGCATCGTCGCGGAAGGGATCGACGGCCCGAACGGCCTGGCGTTCTCGCCCGACGAGAAGCTGCTCTACGTCGTGCAGTCGCGCGGCGCCCGCAAGATCCTCGCCTGCGACGTCGAGGATGACGGCACGCTGGACGCGCGGCGCACCCTGATCGAGGCCGGCGAGGGCACGCCGGACGGGTTCCGTTGCGACGTCGACGGCAATCTCTGGTGCGGCTGGGGCATGAACGAGCAGCTCGACGGCGTGCGCATCTTCGACCCGGCGGGCCAGCCGATCGGCCACATCCACCTGCCGGAGCGGTGCGCCAATCTCTGCTTCGGCGGCCGCTGGCGCAACCGGGTGTTCATGGCGTCGTGCACGTCGCTCTACGCGGTCTACGTCAACACGCAGGGCACATTGGGCGGTTGAGATGGCACCGCCGAGCACCCCGACGGAAGAGGTGATCGACCCCGACCGGCCGATCATCGACCCGCACCATCATCTCTGGCTCGAGGATCGCCCGCGCTATTTCCTCGACGAGCTGTTGGCCGACCTGAACTCCGGCCACAAGATCGAGGCGACCGTCTTCATCGAGTGCCGCGCCATGTACCGCCCAGACGCATCGGCCGGCTTCGAGCCGGTCGGCGAGGTCGAGTTCGCCAACGGTATCGCGGCCATGAGCGCCAGCGGACAATTCGGCCCGACCAAGGTCTGCGCCGGCATCGTCGGCTACGCCGACCTGGGCCTACCAGAGCTCGACGGCGTTCTGGACGCGCTCGAGCGGGCCGGCGGCGGCCGGTTCCGCGGCATCCGCCAGATGGCGACCCACGACCCCGACGTGCGACTGCATCCGACCCCGGGCCTGTTCCTCGCCCCCGCCTTCCGCCGCGGCTTCGCTCGCCTGCAGCAGCGCGGCCTGCGTTTCGAAGCCTGGCAGTATCACCCGCAACTGCCGGAGCTGGTCGATTTGATGCGGGAAAACCCGGACGCCACGATCATCCTCAGTCATATCGGCGGGCGCATCGGCGTCGGCCGCTACCGCTCGCGTCAGGACGAGGTATTCGCCGAGTGGCAGCGTGACCTGCGCGCGCTGGCGGCATTCCCGAACGCCAACGTCAAGCTCGGCGGCCTCGGCATGCCGCTGTGCGGCTTCGGCTTCGAGGACAGGGCGGAGCCGGTCGGCTCGGCCGAGCTCGCGCAAGCCTGGCGGCCTTACTTCGAGTTCTGCATCGAAACGTTTGGGGTCGGGCGCTGCATGTTCGAGAGCAATTTCCCGGTCGATCGCGTCTCCTGCAGCTACCGCGCGCTGTGGAACGCCATGAAACGGATCGCGCAGGGAGCCTCGGAAAACGAGAAACAAGCGCTGTTCAGAGGCACCGCCGCGCGCGTCTACGCCATCGACCTTGCAACAGGAGGATGATCTGAGGGAACTCAGCAACCGTGCCGCCATCATCGGTGTCGGCAACACGGCCTACGGCAGCTTTCCCGAGACCGACGAGTATGGGCTCGCCGCGCAAGCATTCCGCCGAGCGCTGGACGATAGCGGAGTCGACAAGAGCGAAATCGACGGGCTCGTCACCTGCCGCATCCCGTATTACGCACGGTTGGGCGAAGTGCTCGGCATCGATCCGCGCTGGTCGGTCACGCTGCCGCCGCACGGGCGCATGTCGGGCATCGGCATCATCGAGGCCGCGCTGGCGGTGGCGACCGGGCAGGCGCGGACCGTGGCCCTGCTCTACAGCAACATCGGCCGTTCGCGCCGAGTCAATTACGGCGGCGAGGAGGCGGCCTCGATCTGGGACCCGTGGGGCCTCACCTCGCCGGGCGCCTCGCATGCGATGATGTTCCGCAGCCACATGCACCGGTTCGGCACCACGACGCGGCAGTTGGCCGAAGTCTCGGTGGCGTTCCGCCATCACGCCTGCCTCAACCCCGATGCGGTGATGAAGAAGCCGATCACCATCGAGGATCACGAGACGGCGCGTCCGATCGTGTTGCCGCTCCGGCTGCTGGATTATTGCCTGATCAACGACGGTTCGGTCTGCATCATCGTCACCACGCCCGAGCGGGCCCGCGACGGCCGCAAGCCGCCGGTGCTGATCAGTGGGTTCGGCGGGCGCGACAGCTTCACGCAATCGGCGATCAGCAATTTCGACCCCGACATGTGGTTCGACGCCGTGCAGATCGCCGGGCGCGAGGCAAGCGCGATGTCCGGCCTCGGCACCAAGGACGTCAAGACGCTGATGGTGTATGACAACTTCTCGCCGACCGTACTGTTCAGCCTCGAGGGGCTCGGCTTCTGCCCTCGCGGCGAGGTAGGCCGTTTCGTCGAGGGCGGCACACTCCAGGTGGGTGGTGCGCTGCCGATGAACACCGACGGCGGCCACCTCTCCAACTCCTACATGCAGGGCTGGGCGCTCAACGTCGAAGCGGTGCGGCAGCTCCGCGGCGAATGTGGCGAGCGTCAGATCCCGGACTGTGATGTCGCGCAGTACGTGCAGGCTACGCCCTGCACCCGCTCGATCATCTACACGCGCGGCTGAGGAGAGATCGATGAGCGACACGACCACCGCACACTCGGCGCCAGGCTACGACAAGCCGCTACCGGTGATCACGAAGCTGACGCACGGTTTTTGGGAGCACGCCAAGGCCAACCGCCTGGCGGTGCAGGTCTGTCGCCAGTGCGGCGACCACCACTTCCCGGCCTCGCCGGTGTGCCCGAAATGCCTGAGCGATGCGCAGGATTGGCAGCCGGTCAGCGGACGGGGCACCATGGAGTCCTGGGTCGAGTTCCATCGCGCCTACTGGCCGGGGTTCGCGGCCGACCTGCCCTATCGGGTCTGTGTCGTGCGGCTCGAGGAAGGGCCGCTGCTGGCGAGCAACCTGGTCGGCGAGACGCCTGAGATGGGCGGTGCGGTCGAAGTCTTATTCCAGCCGGTTACCGCCGACATCACGCTGCCGAAATTCCGGCGGGTCGCGTGAGCGGCGTTCTCGTCGTCACCGGCGGCAGCCGCGGCATCGGTGCGGCGACGGCCAAATTGGCGGCCGAGCGTGGCTGGTCGGTGCTCACGACCTATGTCGAGCGCCGCGAGCCGGCCGAGGCGGTCATCGCCGACATTACGCGGGCCGGCGGCACCGCCGCCACCATGCAGGCCGATACCGGACTCGAGGCCGACATTCCGCGCATCTTCGAACGCGCCGAGCAATCGTTCGGGCCATTGACCGGTCTGGTCAACAATGCCGGCCTGAACGGCGGCCCGTCGGACCTGGCCGACATGTCGACGTCGGAAATCCGCCGGCTCGTCGAGGTCAACATCCTGGGTCCGATGCTGTGCGCGCGCGAGGCGGTCCGGAGGATGGCGCGCAACCGGGGCGGCCAGGGCGGGGTCATCGTCAACCTCGGGTCCGTCTCCGCCCGGCTCGGCAGCGCGCACGAGCGGGTCCACTACTCCGCCTCGAAAGGCGCGATGCTCAGCTTCAGTCAGGGGCTCGGCCGCGAGGCGGTCGAACAGGGCGTCCGTGTCGTCTGCGTCAGCCCTGGTCTCACCAACACCGAGATGAACCCGTCGGACCGGCAAGCGCGGATCCTGCCCTCATTGCCGATCGGTCGCGTCGCCGACCCGGTCGAGATCGCCCGCGTGATCCTGTTCGTGCTCTCGCCGGAAGCTTCCTACCTGACCGGCACCGAGATCACGGTGTCCGGCGGCCGCTGATCGCGCAGCGCTTGCCAGCCGCGCCTGAGTTGGTCAACGCTGCTGGCGCATCTTGCGAGGTCCCCGATTCCAAAAGCCACGGCAAAACTGGAAACAGAGTACGACGAGGCGTCGGCGCCCTATCTCAACATCGTCGCACTGTCTGGTGAACGCATTGCTGCGCCGAAGACGAAGGAGCACCAGGTTGCGGAAATCTTGCGGGAGCGCATCATCGCCGGCAGCTTTGCGCGCGGCCAGCGCCTGAAGCAGGCGGAAATCGCGAAACAGCTCGATATCTCCATCACCCCGGTACGGGAAGCGCTTCGGCTCCTCGAGGCCGAAGGCTACGTCCGCGTGTCATCCCACCGGGGTGCCATCGTCGCTCCGCTTCAACTCGACCAAGTCGACGAGCTCTACGGGCTGCGCCTCATCCTGGAAGGCAAGCTGACCGCTGCCGCCGCGCAACGGATCACGCTGGCCGACGCGGCAGCGCTCACCGCGATCCAGGAAGAGATCGATCTGGCCACACGGCGCGGCGATCGCGAGAGCATTCGCGGCGGCAACTTCCGCTTCCACTTCCGGCTGTATGGCCTTGCCGGTCTTCCGCACACGTTGAGCTTCGTCCGCGTCCTGTGGGCACGGTATCCGTTCGATTTGCTGGGCGCTATCCACGGGCGTCCGAAGCTGGTCATCGACGAGCACATCGCGATCCTCGAGGCGCTGCGCGACCGTGACGCGCGCCGGGCGATGCGCGCGATGCAGGCGCATGTGACGTCCGGCCATCGCCAATTCAAAGCGACCTACGCGCTCGATACCGCCTGAACGGCGCCGACGAGATGACATGCGGCACTATGCCCGGCGCCCACCGCCCGGGTGAGCGGCGGCTCCGTGCGGCAGCGGGCGATCGAGTCGGGGCAGCGCGTGTGGAAATGGCAGCCGCTCGGCGGAGACAACGGGCTCGGCGGCTCGCTGCGCGACACCGGCGTCCGCCCTCGCCGAGAGCCGGGGCCGGGCCGAGGGACCGAGGCGAGCAGCATGCGCGTGTAGGGATGCGCAGGCTCGGCGAAGATGGCGCGTGTCGGGCCTTCCTCGACCAGGCGGCCGAGATACATGACACCCACCCGGTCGCTGACATGGCACACCAGGGCCAGATCGTGGGCGATGAACAGATAGCTCAGCCCCAGCTGCTGCTGCAGCCGCACCATCAGATTGATCACCTGCGCCTGCACCGACACGTCGAGCGCCGAGACCGGCTCGTCGCAGATCACCAGGCTTGGTTCAAGCGCCAACGCCCGCGCGATGCCGAGCCGCTGCCGCTGACCGCCGGAGAATTCGTGCGGGAAGCGAGCCATCTGGTCCTGGCGCAAACCGACCCGGGCAAAGAGCTCGGCGACACGCTCGCCACGCTCCTTCAAGGATGCGACCCCGTAATTGCGCAGCGGTTCGCCGACGATCGCGGCGGCGGTCATCTTGGGGTTGAGCGAGGCATACGGGTCCTGAAAGATGATCTGCATGTGCCGCCGCTGCTCGCGCATGTCGCGGGCGCCGAGCGATGTGAGCTCGACGCCGCCGAGTTTGACGCTGCCGGCGGTCGGCTCGACCAGGCGCAGGATGGCCTTTCCGGCGGTCGACTTCCCGCAACCGCTCTCGCCGACCAGACCGAACGTCTCGCCCGCGCCGATGCGCAGCGAAATGCCGTCGACCGCGCGCAAAATCCGCGCCGGTCGGCCGAGTAAGCCGCCGCCGAGGACGAAATGCTTCTTGAGGCCGGACACCTCGAGCAATGCGGTCGCCTCAGCCATGGGAGCCGAACTCCATCTCGCCGGCGCGCCAGCATCGCGCCCAATGGCCGGGCTGATGCTCGACCAAGGGCGGCAACTGGGCGCGGCAACGGTCGACCGCCAGCGGGCATCGCGGCGCGAAGCGGCAGGCGGCGGGCAAGGCATGCAGCGGCGGGACCGATCCGGGGATCTCGGCCAGAGGCGCGCGCCCGCCGTCGAAACCGGCCAGGAGCGGCCTGGCCGAGAGCAGCCCGACCGTATAGGGGTGCAGCGGGCGCTCGAACAGCGCCGCCGTCTCCGCATCCTCCACCTTCTGGCCCGCATACATCACCACGACGCGCTTCGCCATTTCCGAGACGACGCCGAGATCGTGGGTAATCAGCACCGTAGCCGTGCCGGTCTGCTCTTGCAGTTCGAGCAGCAGGTCCAGGATCCCGGCCTGGATGGTCACGTCGAGCGCAGTGGTCGGCTCGTCGGCGATCAGCACCTGCGGGCGGCAGATCAGGGCGCTGGCGATCGTGACGCGCTGGCGCATGCCGCCGGAAAGCTGGTGCGGGTATTCGTCGAAGCGGCGCTGCGGATCGGGGATGTGCACCGACCGGAGCATGTCGACCGCGCGCCCGCGGGCGGCGCGACGACCCAGCCTCTCGTGCAATTGGGCGGTCTCGGCGATCTGTTCGCCGACGGTCAGCACCGGGTTGAGCGACGTCATCGGGTCCTGGAAGATCATCGACAGCGCGTTGCCGCGAACGTCGCACATCTCCGTCTCCGACAGCGTCAGCAGATCCCTGCCCTCGAGCAGGACCCGCCCGGCGGCGATCCGGCCCGGCGACGGAACCAGCCGCATGGCCGAAAGGGCGGTCAAGCTCTTGCCGCACCCGGACTCGCCGACGACGCCGAGCACCTCACCGCGCTCGACCCGCAAGGACACGTCGTCGACTGCCACGACCGTGCCGGCGCGACCGTCGAAGCAGGTGGTCAAGCTATCGATCTCGAACGCGGCCGGCGCAGCGATCCCGCTCAAAGCCGCCGGGCCAAACGCGGGTCCAGCAGGTCGCGGATCCCGTCGCCGAGCATGTTGATGGCCATCACCATCAAGCCGAGAAAGAGCCCGGGAACCAGCACGATCCAGATCGCGAGCTGGATATAGGTCCGGCCGTCCGCGATCACGTTGCCCCAACTCGGGACCTCCGGCGGCACGCCCACTCCGAGAAAGCCGAGATAGGCCTCGATCAGCACCGCCGACGCGCAGACATAGGTCGCCTGCACGATGATCGGGGTGAGCGCATTGGGCAGGATGTGACGCACCAGCAGCGCCGGCAGCCGCGTGCCAATGGCGGTCGCAGCCTAGACGAAGGTTTGCTCGCGGATGATCAGCGTCACGGAGCGGACGAGGCGCGCGACACGCGGCACCTCCGGCACCGTGATGGCGACGATGACGATGAACACGCCGCGCCGCACCAACGTCATCATGGCGACGGCGAGCAGGATGGAGGGGATCGCCATGAGCCCGTCCATGACGCGCATCAAGGTGGCGTCCGCCCACCGGAACATTCCTGCGGCGATGCCGATGGCGGTTCCGGCGACCGCACTCAGCAGGGCGCAGGAGATGCCGACGAGGAGCGAAATGCGCCCGCCATAGAGGGTGCGGCTGAAGATGTCGCGGCCGTAATTGTCGGTGCCGAACCAGTGTTGCGCACTGGGCGGCCGCAAACGATGAGCGACATCGAGCGCAAGCGGGTCATACCCGGTGATGAGCGGGGCGGCGAGCGAGAGCAGGACCAGGATCGCGAGCAGGGCGCCACCGAGCACGACGGTGCCGTAGCGCGACCCGAAGCCGAGGCGGCGACGGCGCGAGACGCGACGGGCGGGGAGTACCGGGAGCGCGATGTCGCTCATCCGGTCAGCCCTGGATCCGCGGGTCGAACAGGCGATAGCTGAGGTCGATGGCGAAGTTCAGCAGCACGTAGGTGAAGGAGGAGAGCAGGATGACGCCCTGGATGACCGGATAATCGCGTTGCGTGACGGCCTCGATGGCCAGGCGGCCGATGCCGGGAATGGCGAACACGCTCTCGGTGACCACCACGCCGCCGATCAGGAGCGCGATGCCGGTGCCGATCGTGGTCACGATCGGCACCGCGGCATTCTTCAGCCCATGCCGCAGCAGCACGCGCGTCTGGCGCAGCCCCTTGGCCCGGGCGGTGCGGATGTAGTCTTCGCCGAGCACCTCCACCATCGTGCTGCGGGTCATGCGGGTGAGCAGCGCCATGAAGACCAGGCCCAGCGAGATCGCCGGCAGTACGAGATAGCGCAATTCGTTGCCGAGCCCGGTCGAGAGGCCTCGGAACCCCTGTACCGGGAGCCAACGCAGCTGCAGAGCGAAACCCCAAACCAGCGCGTAGCCCACGAGGAAGATCGGGAAGGAGAACCCGGCGGTGGCGATCGCCATGATCACTCGGTCCGCCCAGCGGCCGACCTGCCAGGCAGCGATGATCCCGAGCGGGATCGCAGTGCCGACCGCGAAGACGATCGTGAGCAGCGACAGCGCCAGGGTAGGCTCGAGCCGGCTGGCGACGAGGGTAGCGACCGGCATGCGGCTGAACAGCGAGATGCCGAGATCGCTATGCAGCAACCGCTCGAGCCAGAACCAGAACTGCACGATCAACGGCTGATCGAGGCCGAGCGTCGCGCGCACGCGCTCGATATCCTGCGTCGTTGCATGCTCGCCCGCGATGACGGCGGCCGGGTCGCCGGGGCTGAGATGGATCAGCATGAAGACGATCACGGCGACGATCGCCATCACGACGAAGGCCGAGAGCAGACGGCGCAGGATGAGCCGGATCATCGCCCTATGTCTTTGCGATGTTCCAATAGACGGGGACACCGGAGTTGAGCACCCCGGTGACGTTGGAGCGGTAAGCAACCGGCTGCACATACTGCCCGATCGGCACGTACGGGATCGAGACGAAGGCGCGCCTCTGAATGTCGTCGATCATGGCGTGGCGCTCGGCTGGGTTGGAGACGGCCGCCCACTTGGCGATCATCGCCATCAGTTCCGGGTCACATGGCCACCCGACATTGGCCCGCTCGCAAGGCGAATTGAACCATAGGTTGGCGATGGGCGAGGCGACGTCCGGGTCGCCCTGCGAGGTGATGAACAGGTTCCATCCGCCTTTGTCCGGCGGGCTCCTGGAAGCCCGGCGCGAGCTGATCGTCGCCCAGTCGAGCGACTGGACATCGACGTTGACGCCTGCCTTGCGCAACTGATCGATCAGCACGGTTGTCGCGGCGAGATATTGCGGCCGGTCAGTGGGCTGCAGGACGACGATCGGCTCGCCCTTGTAGCCCCCCTCGGCGAGCATCTGCTTGGCCTTGGCGAAGTCCTGCTTGGCCAACGGCTCGGAGCCGGCGGCGGTCTCGTTCTCCGACCCGCACATGAAGTAGGTCGGGCAGTATTGTTTGAACAGGTCGGGGTCGCCGACCACCGCCTGCATGACGTCGGATTGCTTGACGATGTAGAGGAGGGCTTCCCTGGCTTTGAAGTTGTCGAACGGCGGATAGAGCGTGTTCGGCCGCAGCATCATCTGCGCGCCGAGATTGTCGATCGTCTGGACCTTGATGTCGGGATCGGACTTCAACAGCCCGATGAAGTCGAGCGGGGGCGCTTCGAAGTAGTCGATCTCACCTGCCTGCAGCGCGGATAAGGCAGTATTGTTGTCCGGCATGTAGATCCACTCGACTCGGTCGACCTTGGCCAGCTTTGCGCCGGCGAGGTAATCCGGCGGATCACTGCGCGGGACATAAGTCGGATTGCGGTCGAACACCGCACGGTTGCCCGGCTGCCAGAGACCGTGGCGGAACATGAACGGACCCGAGCCGATCGATTCCGTGATCTGCTTGTCGATCGACTGGCTGGCGATCCGTTCCGGCATGATGAAGGCGGCGATTGCGCATTGGCGAGCGCGTCGATCACCAGCCCAAACGCCGTCTTCAGCTTGATGCGGAAGGTCCGGTCGTCGACGACCTCGTATCCGTCCATCGCGCGCGACATCTGCTCGCCGATCGGGTTCTTCTTGGCCCAGCGGGTGAGCGACGCGACGCAGTCCTTGGCAGTCACTGGGGCGCCGTCATGCCATTTCAGCCCGTCGCGGAGCTTAAACGTGTACGTCATCGAATCTGGACTGACGTCGAAGCTCTCGACCATCTGCGGCTTCGGTTCAAATTTTGAATCGAGCGCGAACAAGGTGTCGTAGACGAGATAACCGTAGCGGATCGTGACGTAGGTCGTCGTCCAGGTCGTATCGAGGATCTTGAGATCCGAACTGGGGACAACCCGCAGCAGCTTGGTGGGCGGGATCTGTTGGGCGTCGGCGGCCTGAACGGCTGTGGCGCCGCCGATCATCATACCGGCGATCGCGGTGAAGCTACGGCGAGAAATCATCTGCTTCTGCCTCCCCGAATTGTTGTTATCTCTCGACGTTCACGCCGGATGATGCATTCTACCTGATGCAACGCTAGTGCGCCGGGGCTTTCTAAGTCAAGGTTGCACCGGCCGAGGTAGACGCGAGAACGGAGGTTTCGGCAGCGTGAGTCCCTCTCCCCTGCAGCACGTAATGCTCGTCGAGGCGATTGCCGCCGGGGCGCCGATCGCCTTGCGTCTGGCCGCGGCAATGACCGGACGGATCGCGGCCGACCTGGGCGCGCGGGTCGTCGTGCTCGACGACGGGGGCGACCCGCTTGGTGCACTGACACCGCAGGCCAAGGGCGGCGGCAGCGCCGCGAAGGCATTCCTGTCCGCGGGCAAGCAGGTGGTGATCGATGCACCAGCGCGGCGGGCCGAGCTGTACGCCGCGGCCGATGCGATCGTTACCGATACCGAGCGGGTCGACGTGACCGGCGCACAGGCGATCCAGGTCGTGCTCTCCATGGTGCCCGGCGAGCGACGGCCCGAGCCACCGCACAGCGAGTTCACCATCCTGGCATTGAGCGGCATGCTCGACGTGATCGGCGATCCCGACGGCACGCCGCAGCGGCTCGGCGGCCATCAGCTCGCCTATGCCGCCGGGCTGGCCGCCTATGCCGGGCTCAGTGCGGCGCTGCTGCGGCGCCCGGAGCCAGAGACGGTCCGCGTGGCGCTCCTCGAGGTCGCGATCTGGTTGAACTGGAAAAGCATCGCAAGCGCCGCCATCATGAACGCGGTGCCGCACCGCGCAGGGCGCGCGTCGGAATGGCCGGTCGTGCGCTGCGCCGACGGGTACGTGGCCGTCGTCTACCAACCGGACGACTGGCCGGCGCTGCGACGCCTTTGCGGCGACGAACGGCTCGCTCAGGAACGCTTCGCCACTGCCTCGGCCCGGCGCGGTCACGCGCTCGAGCTCGCCGACATCATCGAAGCCTCGCTGTCCAGCTACACGCGTCGGGAGCTGCAGGACCGCGCGCTCTCGTTGCGGTTGCCGTTAGGTCCCGTCTGGCGAGTGGACGAGGTGGCGCAGGAGCCGCACATGACGGCGCGCGGGTTCTTCGCCGGGCCGGACCAGGCGCCGCGGTTCCCGATGCTATGGAACGGCCAGCCGCTTGCCGCCGCCGCGTCCGCCGTCGTGGATCAGACGGGATGACGCGCCCCCTCGCCGGCTGCCGCGTACTCGATTTCGGCATCATCACCGCAGGCGCGGCCACCTCCGCGCTGCTAGCCGATCTCGGCGCCGAGGTGCTCAAGGTGGAATCGCCGTCCTACCTCGATCCGTTCCGGATCTGGACTCCTTCGGACAACTCGGACCCTTCGGCACAGGCGCCGTTCTTCCGCGCCACCAATCGCGGCAAGCTCGGCGTCAGCTTGGATGCCAAGCAGGCGAGCGGGCGCGAGGCCTTGCGCCTTGTCGCGGCAAGCGACGTGGTGGTGGAGAATTTCCGCCGCGGGGTGCTCGAGCGGATGGGCCTGGGGTTCAAGACGCTCGCCGCGACCAAGGCCGGCATCATCCTGGCGTCGATCTCGAGCCAGGGTGAAACCGGGCCGCTCAGCCAGTATGTCTCCTACGGCAGCACGCTCGAGGCGGTCGCCGGGCTGGCGTCCCTCAGCGGCGAGCCGGACGGGCCGCCGGTGCTGAGCGGCAAGGAGGTCAACCTGCCGGACCAGCTCGTCGCGATGTTCGCGGCAGCGATGATCGTGACGGCGTGGCGCACCCGGCTCGCAAGAGGCGACGCGGTCCACCTCGATCTGTCGCAGCGCGAGTTGACAAGCTTCATGGTCGGCGAAGCGTTCCTGGCGGAACGGGCCGACCGGCTGGGCACACAGCAGTCGCCGTTTGCGCGCCAGGAATGCGTCGCGGCAGCCGACGGGTGGCTGGCGGTCAGCATCACGCCGGCCCAGCTGCCAGTGCTCGTGTCGGTGCTGGCCACGGCGAGTTTAGCCGACCGGTGCGCCTCACGCAGCGCCGCGAGCAGCGCCAGCGCATTGGCGGCCGTCGGCATCGCCGCGGCGCCGGTTCTCGACGGCGCGGACGTGCTGGCCACGCGCGGCGAATCATGGTCGCACGCGTTCGTGCCGACCTCGCGGTTCGGCTGGGTGAAGGGGATGCCGTTTTCGCTCGATAGCATGCCGTTTCGCGTCGATCGCGATGCGCTACGGCCGGGCGCCGACACCGCGACGGTGCTCGCGACCGTGGCCGGACTAGCCGCCCAGCAGATCGACGAGCTATTCGATACCGGCGCGGCAGCGGGGCCGCGGCCGGAGCAGACTCGGCGCCACGACGTCGGCGTTTGAGCGGCCAAAGCAGGCCGGCGCGTCCGCCGGCAGGAGTGATCGATGGGGTTCTTGACCAAGCAGGACTGGGTCGCGGAGGTGATACGCGAGCGCATCATCGTGGGCGTCTACCGGCGCGGACTGCAGCTCAAACAGGCCGATCTGGCCGAGGAGCTGGGCGTGTCGATCACCCCGGTGCGCGAGGCGCTGCTGACGCTCGAAGCCGAGGGCTATGTGCGGGGCCTGCCGCACAAGGGCCTTGTCGTGCCGCTGCTCGACCCGGCGATGACCAGCGAAATCTTAGATCTGCGCCTCATGCTCGAGCGCGAGCTGACCGACATTGCCGTGCCCACGCTTGGCCCGGCGGAGATCAGCCAACTGCAGGCGCTCCAGGACGAGATCGGCGCCGCGTTGGACAAGGGCGACCTGCAGGCGTTGCGCACGGCCAACTATCGCTTTCATTTAAGGCTCTACGAGCAAGCGGACCGGCCGCAGACGTTGCAGTTCGTGCGTGTGCTGTGGGCAAAGTATCCCTTTACGGCGCAGGACGCCGACCCAACCCGGCCGCACCGGATGCGGGCCGAGCACGACACATTCCTGCGCCGGGTCATGGCAGGCGATCGCGCCGGCGCGGTGGCGGCGATGCTCGATCACATACGCTGCGGCGCGCAGCAGATCGCAACATCGCCCGCGAGCAGTGATCGACATTCCGCTTGAATATTTTATATATTGCATTATCCTTCCTCGGGTGAGGGAACGAGCGGCAAATAGCCGGATGGTAAACGTCATGAATGCCGGACCGGCAGGGCCCTATGAGGGCGTTCGCATCATCGAACTCACCGGACAGCTCGGATCCTACTGCTCCCGTCTGTTCGCCGATCTCGGCGCCGAGGTGATCCGTGTCGAGGCTCCAGGCGGACGTGCCGACCGCAGGAGTGAGCCGAGGCTGCCGAATGGAACGAGCCTGCCGTTCGAGTTCCTCAACATCAATAAGAAGAGCATTGCCCTCGATCTCGACTCCGACGCGGGCAAGCGCGTGCTGCGCGATCTGATCGGCGCCGCCTCCGTCGTGCTCTGGCAGCCCGGCGCCGAGCCCGGCATCGATCTGCCCGAGATCCTCGCTGTGCCGGGCGCCCGTGTCGTGACCGCGATCTCGCACTTCGGGCTGACTGGCCCGTACGCCGATTTCGCCAGCTGCGACCTGGTCGATCAAGCGCTCGGCGGGATCGCCTGGCTCAGCGGCACGGCCGATCGCGAACCGCTGCGCCTGGCCGGCCGCCAGAGCATCTTCGTCGCCTCGCTCTACGCCGCCGCGGCCACCGCGCTGGCGCTGTGGGATTGCGAACGCACCGGCACCGGCCATGTCATCGACGTCTCATCCCAGGAAGCGATCGCCCATTCGTTGCAGAATGCGTTGCAGGCCTGGGATCTCGAATCTCACGTCTCGTCGCGCGGTGGCGAAGGTATCCGCGACGCCACCGAACACGCCTTCCGGTGCAAGGATGGCTACGTCTTTCTCGCCGCCCCGCTTGCCCTGAGCGCCTCCTGGACCGGCCTGCTGGCCTGGATGGAGGAGGAAGATTTCGACGGTCACGCGCAGCTGCAAAATCCGGCCTGGGCCGACCGCTCGACCCGTGCCACCGAGCCGATGAAGCAGACATTCCGCACCCTGTTCGAGCGCTTCGTCGTAGACCGGACCAAGGCCGAGCTGGCCGCCGAAGCGTTGCGCCGCAAGATCGTCATGGCCCCGGTCAGCACCGTCGCCGACCTCCCGCAGGATCCTCAATTGCTGTTCCGGGGCTTCTTCCAGACGCTCCCGGCGCCGTCGTTCGGTCGCGACATCACCGTGCCCGGCGCGCCGTATCAGCTGTCCGAGCCGATTTGGCAGCTTCGCCGCGCCGCGCCGCAACCCGGCGGAGACACCGACGCCATTCTCGAGCCCGGCGCCGGTCACTTGCGCCGCGCGGCCAGCTGAGGGAGCGATCATGCAGCCACACTTTCTCGACGGCATCCGCTTCGTCGACCTGACCTGGGCCGGTGCCGGGCCGTTCTCGACCAAGCTGTTCAGCGATTTCGGCGCCGACGTGATCAAGGTCGAGAGCCGTTCGCGGCCCGACCCGGTGCGGATCGGAGGCCCGTATCGCAACAAGCAACCCGGGCTCAATCGCAGCGGCTACTTCGCCTCGCGCAACACCGGCAAGCGCAGCCTGGCGATCAACCTGAAGCACCCGATCAGCCGGGACGTCCTGTTCGCGCTGATCCGCGAGGCCGACGTCGTCAGCAACAATTTCGGCCCCGGTGCGATGGAGCGACTAGGCCTCGGCTACGATCAAGTCCGCAACGTCAAGCCCGACATCATCTATCTCGCCATGCCGATGTATGGCGAGAGTGGCCCCCTTGCCGGTCTGACCGGCGTCGGCATGACGATCAGCGCCGTGAGTGGCCTGATGTGGCAGACCGGATACGAAGACGGCGGCCCGCTCGGGCCGGGCACCCACTTTCCCGACCACGCCGCCAATCCCTACCACGCCGCCTTCGCCGTCATCGCCGCGCTGCGCCACCGCCGAGCCACGGGCAACGGCATGAAGATCGATCTCTCGCAGGTGGAATCGACGATCAACTGCATGGGCTTGCCGTGCATGGAGGCGGTGGTGACCGGCGAAGAGTGCGACCGCGTCGGCAACCGCTCGCGGTTTCACGCGCCGCACAACATCTTCCGCTGCGCCGGTGAAGATTCCTGGTGCGCGATCGCCGTCCTCGATGACACGCAATGGCAAAAACTCGCACATCAGATCGGCAGCGATGGACTAGCGACAGGCCCGTCGCTGGCGACCGCCGCCGAGCGCCTCGCCAAGGTCGAGCGCGTCGAGCGAGCGGTGGCGACCTGGACCGCGAGCCGCGACGCCACCGACGTGATGACGACGCTGCAGTCGCACGGCATCCCGGCCGGTGTCGTAGCCTCTTCGCGCTTCATCATGGACGAAGATCGTCAACTGGCCCATCGCGGGTACTTCCAGACGATCGACCACCCGGAAATCGGCGCAAGCCGGTTCACCTCGCCACCCTTTCTGTTGGACGGCGAACGCGTCGAGCTGCGCCGCCCGCCACTCCTGGGCGAGCACAACGAGGACGTCTTGTGCGGCATCCTCAACTACTCGAAAGAACAGGTGCAGCAATTGAACGCGCAGGGTGTCTTGGAATGAGTAACCTGTCCAAGGTCGCTGCCGTGATCGGCGTCGGGCAGAGCGACTATGTCGGCGATAGCGAAAAGGTCCGGGCCGGCGGCAAGCCGCAGGATTCCTATGGTTACGCCGCGATCGCCTTCAACGACGCGCTGCGCGACGCCGGCATCTCGCGCGACGACATCGACGGACTGATCGTCGGCCCGACCGTCGCCTACGAGCGCGTCGGCGAGCTGCTCGGCATCAACCCGACGTGGGGCAGCCAGGCGGACGCGATGCTCGCGGTCATCGAGGCCTGCGCGGCCATCAACGCCGGGCTCGCCACCACCGTGGCGCTGGTCTACGGCAACGACCAGCGCTCCGCCGCCGTCCAGTATGGCGGCCCGGAGGCGATGGGCGGCAACATGTTTCTCTCCTACATCTATCACGCCCCCTGGGGCTTCACCTCGCAGGGCGCGCTCTACGCCTTGATGTTCCGTCGCTTCATGGAGTTGCACGGTGTCACCGAGGCGCAGCTCGGCGAGGTCGCCGTCGCGCAGCGCCTGCACTCGAGCCTGACACCGCACGCGCTGATGAAGAAGCGCATCACCATCGAGGACTATCTGGCGTCACGCTACATCTGCGAGCCGCTGCATCTGTTCGATTACTGCCTGATCAATGACGGCGGCGTGGCCTTGATCATCACCGAGGCGAGCCGCGCGGCCAAGCTGAGCCAGCAAATGCCGGTCAACATCCATGGCGTCGGCCGCTTCGACATGAACCGCGGCGCGACCAGCCTCGAGCCACGTCTGCTCGACTTCTATCGCCCGGCCGAGGAGCGCTGCGCGGCCCAGGTGTTCGGCATGGCCGGCATCGGACCGGAGGATATCGACGCGGTGCAGATCTACGACAGCTTCTCCTGCCACGTGCCGCTGGCGCTCGAAGGCTACGGCTACTGCCGCAGCGGCGATGTCGGCCGTTTCATGGCAGAGGACGGCATTGCGCTCGGTCGCAAGCTGCCGGTCAACACCGCCGGCGGCCATCTCTCTGAGACCTACATGCAAGGCTGGGCGCACCAGGTCGAAGCGGTGCGTCAGGTCCGGGGCCAGTGCGGCGACCGGCAAGTCGAGAATTGCCGCTTCGTGCACTATAATTCCGACGTCGCCGGCAAGGCCGTCTCGATCATCTACGGCCGCTGAGGGGAGAACGAGATGCCCAAGTCCCGCCCAGAATCGCGCGCCGTCATGACCATGTACGACGAGCCGATGTGGGACAGCATCGGGGAACGGCGCTGGGCGCTGCAATGCTGCAGCCGGTGCAGCACGTTTCGTTATCCGCCGGCACCGAACTGCCCGGAATGCCTGTCGCTCGACTCCGAATGGAAAGCCCTTTGCGGCGATGGCACGATCCTTTCCTGGGTCATCTTTCACCGCGAATACCTGCCCGAATACAAACCGCCCTACAACGTCGTCGCGGTGCAGCTTGCCGAAGGGCCGATCGTCGTCAGCAATCTTATCGGCAACGAACCGCAAGGCAGCTGGATCGACCAGAAGGTCAAAATCACCTACGCGGCGGACCAGGCGGGCCATCTTTTACCCAAGATGCAGCTAGGCTGAACGATGGACACCGTGCGACCAATCGATTCCGTCGATGCACTCAAGCCCGGCATGTTCTCCGGATTGAGGGTGATCGAGACCGCGGACGAGTTGGGCGAGTATGCCGGCCTGCTGCTCGCCGGGCTGGGCGCGGAGGTGATCAAGATCGAGCCCAAGGAAGGCTCGTCGACACGGCAGATCGGCCCCTTCTTCGAGGATCAGCCCGGCCCCGAGCGGTCTTTGTTCTTCTGGGCCTACAATCGCGGCAAAAAATCCATCCACGTCGAGACTGAAGCCGAGTTCCGGATGCTGCTCGAGGGTGCCGATATCCTGCTCGACAGCACCGGCGGCGCAATGCTCCGCGCACTCGGTCTCGATCCCGCCGAACTTATCGGCACCTACCCCGCCTTGATCCACGCCCGCCTCACCCCGTTCGGCGACGACGGACCATGGAAGGACTGGAAGTCTTCCGACCTGGTCCATCTCGCCCTCGGCGGCGTCATGATGAATTGCGGCTACGACCAGACGCCCGACGGTGCCTACGATTTGCCGCCGATCGCCCCGCAAGTCTGGCACGCTTACCACATCGTCGGCGAGCAGCTGGCGGTCGGCATCGCCGCCGCCCTCTACCATCTTGAGCGCACAGGCGTCGGCCAGGACGTATCGCTCGCCGTGCACGAGGCAATCGCCAAGAACACCGAGGTCGACATCATGACCTGGGTGATGCGCCGCTCGCCGGTGTATCGCCAGACCGGCCGGCACGCCGTCGAGCGGCCGACCCATACGCCGAACATGTCCTACACCAAGGACGGGCGTTGGCTGATGAGCTGGGGCGTGTCCGCACGCGACAAGTCCAAGCTGGTGCCGTTCCTTGCGCGTTACGGAATGCAGGCCGACCTGCAACCGCCCGATACCGAAGCGGACCTGACCGCGCGCCCGGTGCCGGGCTCGACCGCGGCGACCGAAGAAACAATGCACATCCAGGACGTGATCCAGCGCTTCGTCCGCGCGTTCCGCTACGCCGATGTCCCCTGGCACGAGGCGCAGGATGCCGGCCTGCTCTGGGCCCCGGTCCGCAAACCGCACGAGAACGCCATCGACACGCACTGGCAATCGCGCGGTACCTTCGCCGAGATCGATCATCCTGAACTCGGCCGCAGCTTTTGCTACCCGGTCAGCAAATGGCTCAGCACGGCCACCTCGTGGCAGCCCGGCGCGCGCGCGCCCCGGATCGGCGAGCACACCGGCACCATCCGCCCAGCGTCGCCGTTACGGATCGAGCCGCGTGCCAGCAATCACCCGCCGGAGCCGCTCTCGCCGCACGGCAAGCCCCTGCCGCTCACCGGCATCCGCATCTTCGATTTCTCCTGGTTCCTCGCCTCTGCCGGCGGCACGCGTTTCCTCGCCTCGCTCGGCGCCGAAAGCCTCAAAGTCGAGTGGAAGGCCAACCCCGACACGCGCCTGGCCGCCATGGCACCGATTGGAGGGCGCGCCGCCCGCGACGCCGCCACCGGGCCGCTCAAGGGCGTCACCGACCCCGACATGGGGGGCCAGTTCATGCACAAGAACGCCGGCAAGCGCGGCCTCTCGCTCAACATCCGCCACCCCAAGGGCCTGCAGATCGCCAAAGACCTGATCCGCCAATCCGACATCGTCGCCGAAGGCTTCTCGCCCGGCGTGCTCGACCGGCTCGGCCTCGGCTACGACGTGCTGCGCTCCATCCGCCCCGACATCATCTACATCCAACAGGCCGGCATGGGTGGTGCCGGACGCTACGGCCGATTCCGCACCGTCGGCCCGATCGCGGCCTCGTTCGCGGGCGCCACCGAGATGTCCGGCTTTCCGGAGCCCGCTATGCCCGCCGGCTGGGGCTACTCCTACCTCGATTGGGCCGGTGCCTACGGCTTCGCGCTCGCCCTGCTCGGCGCCCTGTATCATCGCGAGCGCACCGGCGAAGGCCAGTGGATCGATAGCTCGCAATGCGAGGCCGGCATCTTTCAGACCGCCGTTCCCATCCTCGACTGGTCCGCCAACGCCCGCATTTGGGCTCGTTACGGTAACCGATCGCCGTTCAAGCCGGCGGCCCCGCACGGTGCATTCCGCTGCCGCGGCGCGGACCGGTGGCTCGCCATCGCCTGCTTCACCGAGGCCGAATGGCGTGTCCTGTGTGACGTGTCCGGGCTGACCGCACTCTCGGCCGACCCGCGTTTCGCGACCCTGGCGGACCGCCTGCTGCACCAGGACGCGCTCGAGGACGCGGTCTCGGCTTGGACCGGCACCATCGACGCGTCCGACGCAATGGCCAGACTGCAGGCCGCCGGCGTGCCGGCCGGCATCTGTCAGACCGCCGAGGATCGTTGCGATCACGATCCGCAGCTTCGGCATCTGAACTGGCTGACCGAAATCGCCGGCACCAAGATCGGCCGCTGGCCAGTCCCTGAGTTCCCGGTCAAGCTCGCCGCCACGCCCTCCTACGCCGGCGGCCCGATCGACCGCGGGGCACCCTGCTACGGCGAGGACAATGCCCATATTCTCGGCAACATGCTTGGCTACTCCACGAGCGACATCGAGAAGCTCGCCGAAGAAGGCGTGATCTGACCTTGTCCGCCACCCGGATCATCATCGATCACCCCGGCGGCCCGGAAGTCCTGCGGCAAGAGACCTACGACCCTGGCGCGCCCGGCCCGGGCGAGGCGCTGGTCCGCCACGAGGCGATCGGCCTCAACTTCATCGACACCCATCACCGCAGCGGCCGCTATCCCCTGCCCTCCTATCCCTCGCCGCTTGGCCTCGAGGCGGCCGGCATCGTCGAGCAGATCGGCCCTGGCGTGACCACCGTCGCACCTGGCGACCGGGTCGCCTACGCGACGATGCGCGTCGGCGCCTATGCCGACCGGCGCGTCGTGCCGGTCGACCGGCTGCTCCCGGTGCCACCCGGCCTCGACCTACGCACCGCGGCCGCCGCGCTGAACAAGGGCCTGACCGCCCACTTTCTCTGCCACACCACCCACGCCGCCCAGCCCGGCGAGACGATCCTCGTCCATGCCGCGGCCGGCGGCGTCGGCAGCATCCTTTGCCAATGGCTCCGCCTGAAAGGCGCGACCGTCATCGGCACGGTCGGCACGGCCGAGAAAATTGCCTTCGCCGAATCGGCAGGCTGCCATCATGTGCTCGTGCTCGATACGGACGACATCGTCCGGAGGGTGCGTGAAATCGCCGGCGCCGCCATGCTGCCGGTCGTCTATGACGCGGTCGGCCCGGCGACGTTCGACCTGTCGCTCCAATGTTTGGGCAGCGCGGCCTGCTCGTCTCGTTCGGCACTGCCTCCGGCCCGCTGCCGCCGCTCGATCTCTGGTCGCTCAACCGGCGCGGCTCGCTCTACGTCACGAGCCCGGGCTTTGCCGACCACACGTAAGCGTCGGTTGGAGGCCGCGGCTTTGGCTCGAGCGGACTGACCTGGTTTGGGCTACTGTGTCCAGAACCAGGGGAGCAGGTCGTCGATCTTGTTGATGGGATGATCTGCAATTCGCCGGAGAACATCCGTCAAATAGGCCTCGGGATTGAGGCCATTCAGTTTTGCCGTGGCGGTGATGGTGTAGAGGCAGGCGGCCCGCTGACCTCCGACATCAGACCCACAAAAAAGGTAGTTCTTCCGCCCCAAAACTGGGATGCGCATCGCGCGCTCGGCAGCGTTATTCGTCATCTCGAGGCGCCCATCGCCGAGATAGCGGACCAGCGCCTTCCATCGCGACAGCGCGTATCGGATGGCCTTGGCC
>JAABUL010002626.1_pt1 | contig 29228 bp, 25 predicted proteins | sample 5559151 | NCBI WGS metagenome assembly JAABUL01 (sample SAMN10711876, study PRJNA513368) | rock metagenome | isolation source: Antarctica rocks | place: Antarctica: Victoria Land, Pudding Butte sud
ACTCTCCATCATATTCCCTCTCCGGGAATCCTCAAAAGCGTCCAATCACTGCGTACTCAGTTGGAATCTCTCTCTTTGATTGTTAATGTGCTCCTGCCCCGTAAGACAGCAAAGACGCCGGCAATTGCTCGCCCGCTCCTGTATCAGAGTCTACCAGCTTGCCCGACCGCATTTCAACAATTTCTAAAAACCGGCGTGTGGCGTCTGAGAGACCAGAGTTCGGTGATTGATCCGCCCAAACTGCCTCCCGTCCGACTGGCAGCTCACATCGTCGCGCCTGTACTTCGACACCGTCCCTGTGCGTCATGCTCACTTGCGCCTTGTGGGCTTCCGCTTCTATCATCGAGAAGAACGAAAAGGGGAGCGTTAGTGGCAGAGCGGGACAGCTCGAACGAGGTACTCTTGACCGTCTTTCTCCTTGTTCTGCTGCTGCTGGCGGTCATCTTTCTTGCCAATCTGATTGGAGCACTGCATGTCTTCGGCTGAGCCACTCACCGAGACGGCTACTCTTGCCCACGAAGCAGCCGGTCTGGGGCAGATCGATCTGCAAAACATGTATTACTTCATGCGTCTCACTCGATCGGTGGAAGATCGAGTGAGACGATTATATTTGCAGGGGAAACTGCAGGGCGCCGTCTACTCCAGCACTGGGCAGGAAGGCACGGCGGTTGCCAGTGCCTATGCGCTTGCTCCCCAGGATTTGGCGGCACCGTTGATCCGCGATCTCGGCGCATCGTTCACCCGCGGTCTCGACCCCAAGCGGGTCTTCGCCCAATGGCTGGGCCGAGAGGGTGGACCGACCCGGGGGCGAGATGGCAATCTGCATTTTGGTGACCTTACCCACGGCCTATTGCCGCCCATCAGTATGCTGGGCGCGTCCATTCCGCTCTGCGCCGGCGTGGGCTTGGCAAGTACGCAACGCGGCGAGCGCCGTGTCGCCCTGGCCTATATCGGTGATGGTGGCACCAACACTGGCGATTTTCACGAGGGTCTCAACTTTGCTGCGGCCTTACGCCTTCCCATGGTCCTGATCGTGGAAGACAATGGCTTCGCCTATTCAACGCCGGTTGCCGCCCATGTCGCCATCGATACCTTCGCCCAGCGGGCCGTCGCGTACGGTATACCATCATGCACCATCGATGGGAATGACGTGCTTGAGGTCTACCGAGCTACCCGCGAGGCCGTCGAGCGCGCGCGCGAGGGCCACGGACCGACACTGATCGAAGTCAAGACGTTTCGTATGCGCGGTCACGCGGAGCACGACGATGCCTTCTACGTGCCAAAGGAACTGACGGCGTACTGGCAGGAGCGCGACCCGATCCAACTCCTGCTCAGCTATATGCGCGATCATGGCCTCCACGATGCCCGTACTCTCCATGCGTTGGAAGAACGTATTACTCGCGAAATTGACGAAGCAGTCGAATGGGCCGAGCAATCGCCCCTGCCCGATCCCAGCACCCAGGGGTACGGCGTGTACGCGCCGACCTCCGCACGAGTAGGAGAGACCGAGTCCGTTTAGTGAACGATGACCAGATCACGGGTGGCATTGTTTAGACGCACGGCGGCATCGTTGGTGGTGGTCACGATGTCCTCCACGCGCACACCAAACCTACCGGGCAGATAGACGCCCGGCTCCACGCTAAAAACCATCCCGGACTCCAGTGGCAACCCGTTCCCTTGCACCATGTACGGTTCCTCATGCACCTCGAGTCCCACTCCATGTCCGGTGCGATGTATGAAGTAGTCGCCGTATCCTGCGTCATTGATGATGGCACGGGTGGCACGGTCCACACTCTCAGCGGTAGAGCCAACCTGCGCCGCCTCGACCCCCGCCTGCTGGGCCTGTCGCACGACGTTATAGACCTGCACAAACTCACGGTCGGGAGTACCGACGTGAACGGTTCGTGTCATATCTGCCTGGTATCCATCAATCTGGCCGCCAAAGTCCAGCACCACGCTATCACCTTCATGGATTTCGCGGTTCCCGGTGATGTGGTGGGGAGATGAGCTATTCGGGCCGCTCGCCACACTCGGTCCCCATTGGGCCGTCTCTAACCCCTGGCCGTCCAGCAGGTTCTGAAGCTCGCGGGCAAGTTCACGCTCGGTGCGGCCGGAGAAGCGTAGCTCGACGAGTTGCGCGAAGGCGCTATCTGCCTTTGCGCCGGCATCGGTCAGCAGGGCTATTTCCGCCGCGTCCTTGCGCATTCTGAGGTTTCGCAGCAGAGTCGATGCTGGAGTGAACGTCGCCGCCGGGAAGTGCCGCTGCAGGCGCAGCAATACGCCGGCCCAGGTCTGATCTGAGATCGCTACCAGAGCAGCGACCGGCAGTTCGGGCAGGGAGATACCTAATTGCGCGATCGGGTCCTCCGTCTCGCCATAGGGCACAACGTCCACTAGGTTTACAGCGGCCAGGCGAGGCGCCTCCAGAGCGGGAAGCAGCATGAGGGGTGTGGCGTCTGGCATGACCGCCAGCAGGGCAGGTCTCTCACTCGCGTGGGCTCCATAGCCGATCAGATAACGGAGGTCCGCCGAGGGCGCCACCAACAACAGATCAACCCCGGCTTCCGCCAGCACGGTGCCCATTCGCCCCAATCGGTCCTGCTGCCTGGTTGCAGTATTTGTCATCGCGTCCTCCTTCTCGGTCCTTGCATTTTCATGATACGAGCGCCGCAAGCGACGGAGCGCAACGGTACTTGCTGCTCGAACTCCTTCGTCTACAGCGGTGGTACATATGGATCAACACGTTGCAGCGGGTCTGGCACATTCCCCACCGGCCAATACGGATCAAGGGTCGGAAAGAAGGCCGTCGAGACTGGATTGCCACAGCTTGGGTCGGCACACGTGAGCTGCGGATTGCTCTGCGCGCCACTGATTGCGCCACTTCTCGCACCACTCATCTGGATCAGTTTTTTCACTTTGGCCCGGTCTTTGGCAAAGCGCTCGAGATCTCTCAAAGTCGAGTGGTACACAAGTTTGCGCTTCACCGTCAGTTTATGGTGGTTGTAGAGGTCCCACAGATAATTGACCACCACGACATAATCCTGCGTTTCGCGGTACGGCGGAACACCGTTGTAGGACAGCACGGCATTGGGGCCGGCATTATATGCCGCGAGCGTTAAGGTCCACTTCCCAAACTGGCTGTAGAACTCGGCCAGCATCCGTGCTCCCTCGTCTATGTTGGCGGCTGGCCCCCAGGCACCATGCAGCACCTGCATCAGTCCTCGCGCATCAGACCCTTGATTCCAGGCAAGAGGATCCCCTCCCGATTCGAGGGTCATGACGGCGGCAATCAGACTGGGGCTGAGGTGGTACTTGCGGGCGGCCGGGACGATCAGAAAGGCCCAGCGACGGACTGCGCGCGGTACGCGCTTCCCCCACCGTAATCGTGCATTCTGGCGCAGGTCGGCTGGTGAAGGCGCCGGGGCGACCACCGCCGTCGGTGCCGTCAGTGGAAGCGGTGTAGGGGTAGACGTGGGAACGGTCGTGAGAGTGGGCACGGCAAATGGTGTGGGCAGCGAGGTCGCGACAGGCGCCGGCAGCGGCGTCGACATGGGCGTCGCGGGCGCGGTGGCACTCGGCTTCGGACGTTCCTGGAACACGACCACCGTTGGTGTCGCGGACGACTCCGGCGCGGCAGTTGGCGTCGTGGCGACGGTTGGCTCCAGTATCGCAGTCGGTGGGACCGGGGTGCCGTCGTCGGCTCGGACTCCGGGCGCAACGGTCCAGGCGGCGGTTGTTGCCAAGACGAGCGCCAGGAGGCTCGCGGTCCACGAGAGTCTTCGGTCACGACCGATCATCGGTTCGTCATGCGCGTCGTCCTCCGAAGGTAAAGTCCCAAGGTGTTTCCTCCCAATCAACCGTTCATAGTAACGGAATAATCCTGGCCCGAACGCCCTCACCTAATTCGACTGCTCCATAGCTACGGTACCGCGCCGTGCGGCGATCAGTTGGTGATCCGGGATTAAATAAGAGCCTTTCATTCTCGCTACGACACATTGGCCGATGACTGTGACCGAAGAGAATGATGTCAGCGTCAGTGATCGCTCGCGCTGCCTGAACTGCTGTTCGTCCCCCGAGGTGGCCATGGAGCATCGCGATGGCGTAGCCTGCGAGAGTAAGCCGGAGGAAGGCCGGGAATCGCGTTCGTACCTCCGGCTCGTCATTATTGCCATGAACCGCGACGAGTGAGGCAGATCGTTCCAGCAGTTCCACGACGTCGAGCCCGGTGAAGTCGCCAAGATGAACGATCATGTCCGCTCCCGTGAGCGCGGACAGTAACGGCCCCGGAAGCGAGCGGTCGGCGCGTGGCATGTGGGTGTCTGCCAGGATTACCAGGGAGGTCGTCATGCTGATCCAAACAACTGGATCACAGCGATGGTATTGATCGCGCCGTGAACGATCATCGAACAATAAATGCTGCGCCCGTACTGGAACACGTAGGCGAGGCTAAAGCCCACGAAGACCAGAATAGGAGCTGTATGCGGTTCGAAGTGAAGTAGGCCAAAGATGAGGCCGCTTACCAGCGCGGCACAGAAAATGGCGCCATGTTTTGGCAGTCGTGTGGCAAAAGCCTGTCTCAGACTCTGGTAGAGGATGCCCCGAAACAGCGTCTCTTCCACCAGGGGAACCTCGATTCCTGCCCATAGTACCGTCAGAACCTCCTTTACCCTAGTGGCGCCGTGGTGTGACACCGGGATGCTCTCCTTGGCATTGCCGTGCAGATGGTACCAGGGAAACAGAGCATCGAATAGCCCGGCGATGGCAGCCACGCCAAAGACGATGGGGATAACGGCCAGAGCTGCCAGCGCCAGGTTCCGAGACCCAGGATAGGTGAAACCGAGTTTCGCCGGTCCAACCTGAAACGGGATGACGATAAGTGCAGCAGTGCTGATAGCAACGCCGAGAGCTAGGAATTGGTACGCCACAATTTCCGACGCGAGCGGATGGTGCGTGTAAAAATTGCGGAAGAACGTTACCAGAATCACGCCGCCGACGACGGCGACCGCATAACTCAGAAGAATTGCGCCGAGGCCCTGGGGCAGGCCCCACAGCGTCGAGACCTCGGCGCCTTGCTCGGTCATGGGTGTCGGTGTGGCTTCAAGCAAGCTTTAACTCATCGCCCGCCGCTCGAATTCGTCCGTCTCGTACCATCCGAGCGACCCGCTCGATATCGGGATAGAGCACACGATCTCCATCCATATGAGGTACCTCAGCGCGGATTACAGCGTGGACTGCTTCCAGTCGCGGGCTGGTCTTCAACGGGCGGCGGTAGTCGATTCCCTCTGCGCCGCACAACAGTTCAATCGCCAGCACCAACTCTACATTGTCCAGGATGGTTCGAGCCTTGTGACCGGCCGTCACGCCCATACTGACGTGATCCTCTTGGTTGGCCGAGGTCGGGATGGAGTCCACGCTGGCTGGGTGGGCCAGGATCTTGTTCTCGGAGACCAGCGCCGCGGCGGTGTACTGCGAGACCATAAATCCGGAGTCAACGCCGCCATGCATGGTGAGGAAGGGGGGCAGTTCGCTGAAGTGCGGATCGAGCATGGCTTCGATCCGGCGCTCGGAAATGTCGGCCAGCTCAGCCAGGGCAATGCCGGCAAAGTCCAGAGCCATTGCCAACGGCTGGCCATGAAAGTTTCCACACGAAATGATCTGCTGATCCTCCGCGAAGATCAGCGGATTATCGGTAACCGAGTTGACCTCGGTCTCCATCACGCCGGCCAGATATGCTACGGCATCTCGGGAGGCGCCGTGGACCTGGGGCATGCAGCGCAGGCTGTATGGATCCTGCACGCGGTGCGCGTCGTGCCGATGAGAAGCCATGATCTCGCTGTCTGCCGTCAATTGGCACAAATGCTCGGCCACAGCTACCTGTCCGGCATGGGGCCGAATCTGCTGCACTCGGGGATCGAAGGCGCGATTGGTTCCGCGGACCGCCTCCAGAGACATGGCGCCTGCTATGTCGGCAACGCGTAGTACATTCTCAGCGTCATGCTCCAGCAGGACACCGAGCGCATTCATCAATTGCGTGCCGTTGATGAGCGCCAACCCTTCCTTGGCGGTGAGATGGACCGGTTCGAGTTTGCAGAGCTTCAGCGCGGCCCCTCCGGCCATGCGCCGGCCCTGATAGAGAGCCTCGCCTTCTCCAGTCAGCACCAGGGCGAGGTGTGCCAGCGGGGCGAGATCGCCGCTGGCCCCGACGGATCCCTTGGACGGCACGATAGGCACGATTCCGGCGTTCAGCATATCGACCAGAGCCTGGACGGTTTCCACCCGGATGCCGGAATAGCCCTGCGAGAGTGACGCGACGCGTAAGAAGAGCATGGCGCGCACCACGTCTTCCCGCAGCGGAACTCCCACTCCGACGGAGTGGCTACGGATAAGATTGTGCTGCAACTCCTCAAGAGAGGCAACTGGAATGGCTCGATCCGCAAACTTTCCAAACCCGGTGCTTACGCCGTATACCGTCGCGCGAGTCGTCACGACCTGATCGATGACGGCACGTGACCGTCCCATGCCCAGCACAGCGCGCTCGCCGAGCGCCACCGGACACCCGCCCCGCGCCACGTCCACGACATCGGCTATGGAAAGAAATTGGCAGTCTACGGTGAGAGGGATCATTATTACTTTGGTGGGGACGCGCCAAATTGGATCCGGGACCGAGGCGCCTTATGGTAGCACACGGTTTCTGGTCCTGATCTTGCAAAGAATGCCGCGAATATCTGATGGAATGGAAGCACATGGTCAAGCCTCTTATTGGAATCACAATGCACGCCGTCCGGGAGCCGTTCTTGCGCTCGGCGGTCAATCAGCAGTATGTCGAAGCAGTACTGGGTGCGGGCGGTACGCCGCTCTGCATTCCCCTGGGGATGGACCCCGAATCGATCGACCGTCTGTATGGCATGATTGACGGGCTGCTCCTTCCGGGAGGGGACGACGTTCACCCCTCTCGTTACGGTCATGATCCTCATCCTCAACTGGGGGACGTAGACGAGGTCCGCGACGAACTCGAAATCTCCTGTGCCATTCGGGCGCTCGGTGAAGACCTGCCGGTTCTCGGCATCTGTCGCGGGAATCAGGTCCTGGCGGTAGCCGCTGGCGGCACCCTCCACCAGGATATTCCGTCCGAGTGGGCGAGCGACCTGCTCCACGATGTACGACAGCACGGCCGTCATCATCTATCGCATGCAATAACGGTGGAACCCAACACGCGGCTCCACTTCATGATCGGCGCGACCGACTCACGCGTCAACAGCTTTCACCATCAGGCGGTTCGCGATGTCCCCCAGGGGTTTATAGTCAGTGCTCGATCTCCTGACGGCATCGTCGAAGCCATTGAATCCCCCGTACACCATTTCGCGGTTGGGATCCAATGCCATCCCGAGGCCATCTGGCATACAACCGCTCCGCACTTCAAAGGGGTCTTCGACCACTTCGTCGAGGCGGCCGCGGAATACGCAGCGACTCGCGATACCTTGATTTCGCTCCGGGCTTAGCGGACCGTCACCGTTTTCCAGCCGCTGACCGCTACGTGGCCCAGCGAGTCTGTAATAGCCACTCGGATCTTGTACTTTCCGGGGTGAGAAAAGCGGTACGTCACCGGCTTGGCCGAGGCTTTCAGCGTGTTTTTGCCGATCTGCCAGGTGTACTCGGCTGGGTGTACACTGCTGAGGCCGTGCAGAGTAGCTCGAAGCTGTGCATTGACTCCAGAATGCAGAAACGAACTTGTCACCACTGCGCTTGGCTTGTCGTCGAACCACTGAAAGATGCGCTGCAACACCTGCTCGCGGGTGGCGAAGCCGGTGTTGTTGTTGATGCCCTCGAAGCCGAAGGAGAAGAAAACGGTTCGCCCCCGATAGCTCGCGCGGTGGGTCAACGAAGGCTCATCGCTCGACACAGTCGCCACGTCCGCCCCCGCGTCAGCCAGGGACAGAGCCGTGGTGCGAAGGGCCGCCTGGCCGTAGGCATTGCCACACGGCCGAATTTTCCCGGTGACAGGCGTTAACCCCGTCACCCCCACCAGACCATTGCCGAAGTCGCTCTTGACGGCAGTGCTGTAGCCTGCTACATTGTCTCCCGCGCCGTCCCCCTTGGTACTGAAGTCGATAGCTTTCATGTTGCCAAAGAGGAAACGGTTTTCGTGCACGTCGATCCGGGCATCCGGGACTGCGCTCGGCTGAGGGGGCGAGATCCCTCCCTTGTTGGCCTTGTCATTGGAGGCGTTATCGTAGACGCTCAGGCTTCCGGCTCCCGCTCCCAGAACACACGCGGTCCAATCTAGATCAGACACCGCGGCGGCGGGGCCTGAGACAAATGCACGTCCACCGGCATTCACATAGGCGTGGATCGCACTGACATCTATCGCGCTGAGCGGTCCATTGAGCGCTTGAGAGTTACTATTCTCTCCGTTAAGACCATTGAAGTTGGCGCCTGTAAAGTAAATGACGGCCGACGCCGGTCGCAGATCCTGAGCGGACGGTGACCCGAGTACTCCCTCATTCCAGTAGGTGTATGTCTTGCCGATTGTGCGCAGGGCGTTTTCGTAATACGAACTGTAGTCCTTGTGGACTAGCGGCGCACTGGGTGGTGTCGGCACGAACCGACTGGCGGAGGCGTCGACCAACAGGACGCTTCCCGGCTTCACTGCCTGAGATACGACGTGGGCGAAGTACGGAACATGGAGAACCTGATTACCACGCGTGAGGACGATGTAGCCGCCATAGTCTTGGGAGGCCGCCGCCGTGCCGATCGCGAACTGAGCGTTCAAATCAACGTGCCCGTTAGCGGGTAGATCCACCGTGGCCGGCACTGTAACGCCGAACCCATTCCCCCCGTGGAGCTGGTCCACCGAGACCTGCCAGGTACCGCCGTCACCGCCCACGTCATTGAGCGTCATGCTAACAGCCCTGGCAGCGGGTCCACTGGCCAGGTTGACCTCACCCAGAGAAGTAGAGGTTGGGCTCACGTAGGCGTTAACGGAAAGCGCCGAGGCCACGTTCAGCAGGCCACCTCCCATCTGTGCAATGGAGGGAACCTGCTTGGTCCGCGGGTCCAGAATCACATTCTGACCAGCTGTCTGCACCAGCAGGTCCTTCACCATGGCGGGCGTGAAGAGAGGATGTTTCTGCAGTACCAGAGCGGCCGCGCCCGCCACGTGGGGCGCCGAGAAACTGGTCCCCTGCTCCGTGGCCCATCCGGATGGACTATAGATTTCGCTGTTCGGGACAGAGGTCGTGGCCGAGTAGATATCCTGTCCCGGCGCCACCAGATCCGGCTTGATGGCATAGTCGGCAGCATAGCCGCGCGAACTGAAGTCGGTCAAGACGTTTGGCGTTTCTTCAAAGGTGGTGGTTTCCGAGTGCAACGTGACCTGCGCGTCCGGATGTGCCTGCACGAAGGCCAGCAGCGTCTTGCCCGAATCCTGACTGGTGGACATGGCCGGCAAGGTGGCGGTCTTCACGTCCATGCTGAGAAGATTTAACTCATTCTGATTGTCGTAAATCACGGCGCCAATCGCGCCCGCCTTCGCCGCGTTATTGATCTTCGTTTCAAAAAAAATTGTGCCGCGTTGAATCAGCGCGATCTTGCCGTGAAGATCCTTGCCGGCAAAGTCGTTGGCCGTGGGATTGTCTGTATCGTCTTTGGGCAATCGACCCAGGCCCACATAGATCACCTGCGCCGGACCCACCGATCCGGTAAAGGCGTGCGAGCCCTCGTTCGCTCGCACCTTGGCGAGTTCGGCCGGAACTGGGGCCGGCCCATCCACCGAGAGGGTGGACGAGATTCCACGCGAGTTGGACGTTGCGCCTACCGAAATACCATCCGCCGCCACACCTGGCGAGGAAACGGTTTGATCGCTCGGCCCCGCATTCCCCGCCGAGATGACGACTGTCATGCCCGCCTTCGTCGCCAGATTCACAGTCTGCGATGAAGTGTCGAATAGAGGGTCGCCGGAACCAAGATCGCTACCAAGGCTCATGTTGGCCACGTCTGCGCCGTCCTGCAGTGCCGCCTCGAGACCGGTCAGGATAACGTCGAACCCGGCGCCGTTCGGATCCGCGAACACGTTGTAGTTCATGAGGTATGCCGCAGGTGCCACGCCGCTTACCTTTGTGCCCAGGGGAGTGGGAGTATTGTAATCGCAGGCTTCAATCGCGGCGCCAAAGGTGCCGTGTCCGAGCGTGTCTTGCGCGCTGTACTGCATGCTCGCGTCGGACCCGAAAGCCCGCGCAACAATCACTTTGTTGTTGGTGAAGGCCAGGTTCGCCTTGGTATCGGAGCGCCGTCCGAAAGCAGGCGCGGGGAACCCGGTATCGCGAAAGCACGGGTGCGTGATGTCAATGCCGGTGTCGATCTGAGCAATCATGCAGCGCCGCTGCGGGCTCGACCCTGCTCCTCTTGCCGCACAATTCGCGCCCGCATTGGCTGGACCACCGAGGTCGCCCCATGCTTCCGGAACATGTACCAGGGGCAAACTCCGATCGAGTAGTGGATGGTACATACGGATTGGCAGGACGGACGCAACATTGCTGAGCGATCGTAAGCGTGCCACCTCAGCAGCGGGTACGGTCGCACTGTAGCCGTTAAACAGCGTGTGAAACTGGTGGCGCAGTGAAAGCTGGATGCCGTGCGCCCGCAGGTACCGCAGTTCGCTGCTCTGATATCGAGTCAAGGCGCTGCTGTACCAGCGTGCGGGAAGCAAGGTTGAATCCAGCCGGAACCGTCCCAGCGTCGCGTTAGTTCGCGCCTTGAGGTTCGTGTCTGCCGCGAGGGGCGGGCCGTTGAGTTGGATCATCACGGCGACAGTGCGGCCGGTCTGGATCGATGCCGCCGCAACCCTCGGGACGGCGAAACCGGTGTTCAACGCAAGCAGGATCGCAAGAGCGGAAAGGAGCCTGGGCATGGAAACCTCGCGGAAAAGAAAAGAGGTGGTGAATCGGCGGAAATCGCGTGACCCAACGCTCTTGAAACATCCGCTGAAGGGGCACGCCAAACCCGGCTACCGAAGTATACTGAACGTTTTACACGCGCACAATGCGGGTAGGCGCACTCAGTCAAAAATGCATGGATTGTTCAGAATTTTCTTCCCGCGCACAACCACCTCTCAGAGGGAAGCCGCAGCCACGTACTGCTGAACGCGCGTGGCGCCCGTCTCTTCGCGCACCGCTCGGACCAAGCGATCGACCGCATCCGTCCCCTGCTCCTCGGTCGTGATCAGGGCCGGCAGCATTCGAATCGTACTGCGACCCGAACCCAGGACCCAGAGGTGTTGCTTGAAAATACAGTTTTTCACGATGCGATTGCGCAACTCCGCGGCGGGGCGCTTGCTGCCGCGATCTTCGACAAACTCGATCCCTTGCATGAAGCCCAGACCGCGGACTTCACCAACCTGTTCCACACCGGCCAGTTCATCGCCCATCCGGGCCAGCATCGACCCACCCACTCGAGCTGCGTTCTGGATGAGACCCTGCTGCTCGATTGATCGAAGCACAAAGAGTGAGAGCAAAGCCTGGCGAGGCTCGGCGGAGAAGGTCTCCGAATGCCGTGAGTTGCGGACGAACATCGGCGCGCGTCCAATCGTCGCTCCCAGCGGGTACCCGCCGCCGAGCGCCTTGGCCGTGCAGATCATATCCGGCGCCACCTCCGCGTGCTCGATGGCCCACCAGCGTCCGGTGCGTCCCAGTCCCGCCTGTACCTCGTCGGAAATCAGCACCGCGCCGTACTCGTCCGCAATGGTCCGTAGACCTCGCAGGAACGAAGCCGGCGGCACAATCATGCCGCCCTCGCCTCCCAGCGGCTCCACCACGATACCGGCGATATCGGTACCCTCGTCGAGGATGCTGTCGCGAAGCATATTCAACGAGTACTCGGCGCACGTCTCGGGATCGCTGCCCACTGGACACCGATACGGATAGGCGTAGGGCGTCCGAATCACATCGAGAGCTTGCGGATAGCCTTCGCGCTGAACCGCCTTGCTCGCGGTCAGGGCCAGCGCGTAGCCAGTTCGACCATGGAATGCCGGCCGGAAGGCCACGAAGCGACGCCGGCCAGTTTGGTCCATGGCCGCCTTCACTGCCGTTTCCACCGCACGGGCGCCGCTGGTGGTAAACAGGACCTGCTTGTCCCATTCGCCCGGGGCGGTGGCGGCGAGCCGTTCGGCCAGCAGCACATGGGGAATATTGTCGAAGTCCTGGCCCGGCAATTCTTCAATAACGTCGCCCAACCGCTGCTCGAACTGCTGGATACCGTCCGGGCGTAGGCCCAGCGCGCGCACTGCCACTCCGGACGTCATGTCCAGGTATTCGTTGCCCTCAAGATCGTAGAGCCAGACGCCCTTGCCGCGAGTGTGATCGATAACCGGGTACACGTCTCGATCCTGCGTCGTCATAGCCAGGCTTCGCTCCGACCGTTCCACCCAGTACAAACTGGACATCGGGACGTCCGTGAGGCCTGGAACTAACCATTGCAGCAGGTCTATCTGGTCTTGATTCATTCATTCCCCTCCGTGATCTGGGTCCAGCAGAAAGAGCATTAAGGCCTTCTGCACGTGCAAGCGGTTCTCGGCTTGCTCAAAGACGATGGAGCGATCGCCATACATAACATCGCCCGTTACTTCCTCGCCGACGTGAGCCGGCAGGCAGTGCATAAACAGATGGTCGGGAGCCGCGCAAGTTAGCAGTTCAGCGTTGACCTGATATGGTCGCAGGAGATCGAGCCGCGCCTGTCTCTCGTCTTCCCGTCCCATGGACACCCAGACATCAGTGTAGACGACATCGGCGTCCTGCACGGCTGCTCGGGGATCATCGCCAATGTCGACGCTACCACCTGAAAGGCCGGCCAGGTCAGTAGCGACATCCACGTAGTGTGGTTCGGGTTGCAGTGCGGGCGGCGCCGCGACGTGAAGCTCTGCACCCAGTAGTGCAGCCGCGAGCATCAGAGAGTGTGTCACATTGTTCCGCCCGTCTCCCACGTAGGCAATGCGCAAGCCGGCTATCCTTCCTTTGCGCTCCAACATCGTAAACGTGTCGGTCATACTCTGACAGGGGTGCTCCTCGTCGCTCAACCCATTGATCACGGGGATCGTGGAGTGCGCGGCAAGCTCGACCAGAGTCTGATGCTGATACACGCGGGCCATGGTCAGGTCCGCGTACCGCGAAACCACACGCGCCGTATCGGCGACCGATTCGCCGCGCGACAGCTGGGACGATTCGTGATCGAGGTATACGGCGTGACCGCCTAACTGCGTCATGCCGATTTCGAATGAGAGCCTGGTGCGCGTGGACGCTTTCTCAAAGAACATCACCAGCGTGTGGCTTTCCAGATCTCGCGAAAATCTGTGTCTCTTCAGCTGAGCGGCCCGCGTGAATATTCCGCGCATCTCCTCTGCACTGAGATCATTCTGGCCGAGAAAGTGACGAGGCATGTGTGCCTTTCGATACCGGGAAGCAGCCGGCGGATGCGCCCAACAGGGCGGAGTCGAGATGGCCGATTTTACCACTGACCTTGTGCAGTGCCCGGCAGGCCCGTATACAATGTGGCCTGCTTGACGACAATGAGGTCACTGTGGCTGACTCCCTGGTCGTTGCTTTTGGCGGCAACGCGATCCTCCCCTCTGGGCAACGCGGCACACTCGACGAACAACGTGAGCGCGTGCGCGCTATGAGCGCGCAACTAGGATGCCTGGTTCGCGAGGGCCATCACGTCGTCGTTACACATGGGAATGGACCTCAGGTGGGAGAGATCATGCTACGCTCCGAGCTCGCTGGGTCGATCGTACCCCCGGTCACCCTCGATGTGGCCGGTGCCATGTCACAAGGTCAGATTGGGTACATGTTGCAGCAGGAAATTGGGAATTACCTTAGCGCTTGGGGCGCCGCTGCCAGCGTCTGCACCCTGGTGGTCCAGGTGGTTGTCGATCCTGCCGACCCAGCCTTTCAGACGCCCACCAAGCCGATTGGACGTTTTTACAATGCCGGTGAGGCCGAGACCATGCGGCGGGACCGCGGCTGGATTATGGCGGAAGACGCAGGACGGGGCTACCGGCGGGTCGTGGCGTCGCCGGCTCCGCAAAGTATCGTCGAATGGCCCGCTGTCAAAGCGCTAATCGACAGCGATGTGCTCGTCATCGCCGTGGGTGGTGGTGGTGTACCGGTGACCCGTGACGAGGCTGGAAGGCACCACGGCGTTGAGGCGGTCATCGATAAGGATCTCTCTGCGTGGCGACTTGGATCGCTCGTTCGGGCACGCACGCTGGCCCTGCTGACCGACGTCGAGGCGGTGACGCTCGATTATGGGACGCATGAACAGCGTCAACTCGGTGTCGTGTCCATGGAGGAGATGCAGGTGGCCTACGACAGCGGGCAATTCCCGGCGGGGAGTATGGAGCCGAAGGTGCGCGCTGCACTCGGTTTCCTGGGTGAGGGGGGCGAGCGGGTCATCATCACCTCACCGGGTAATCTGTTGGCCGCTGTGGAAGATCGGACCGTCGGCACCCACATCGTCAGAGCCGTCGCCGCCGTTCCTGGTCGAAAACAGGCATAGGCCCTCGGGATATGACCATTCTCTCCGCCGCCGATATCCAGCAAATCCTTCCTCATCGTTATCCCTTCTTACTCGTGGACCAAATTATCGAGCTGGAAGAGGGACGGCGTGCTGTTGGGCTGAAGGGTGTCACGATCAACGAACAGTTTTTTGCGGGACATTTCCCGGCCTATCCGGTGATGCCAGGCGTGCTCATTGCCGAAGCTCTCGCACAGGTCGGCGCCATCGCTGTACTCCGAGTCCCGGAGATGGCAAACAAGATTCCCTTCCTGGTAGGCCTCGATAACTTCCGTTTCAAACATCAAGTTGTTCCGGGCAACACCATCCGGCTCGAAGTGACCCTGTCGCGCTTGCGGAGCCGGGCTGGACGCGGTCATGGAGTGGCCACCGTGGACGGTATCATCGCCGCGGAAGGCGATATTACCTTTGTCGTGGCGGACGCGACGGACTCGTAGCTTTGCGCATTCCACCACGCATACGCCCGGCGCTTCGGTCGACCGTCCATCGCCTGGCCTCCGCTCTCATTTCCTCCCTCGGTTGGCTGCGTGCCCTGCTACCGTCTTCACACCAATTCACCGAAGCCGGGATCCGCCGCATCTTGGTCATTCGCCTCGATTTACTCGGGGATGTTCTCTTCACCTTGCCGGCCGCTGAGGACCTGCGAGCACGCTACCCGACGGCGCACATCAGTCTCCTCACGTTGCCCTACACCGCGGCGCTGGCGCGAATGAATCCCGCGGTCGATGAGGTCATAGCGCTGGACACCAATCGAATCCGCTCGGTCCGCGGATTACTTGAGTCTTCTACCTGGCTCGAGTACGCCCGGGTCTGGCGGCGCGTTCGCCGCGCCAGGTACGACCTCTGCATCAGCGCGTGCGGTCGGACGGCCAGCTTTTGCGCCTTTCTGTCGGGCGCCGGCATCTCGATAGGCTACGCGGGCGAGTCGTACCCCAACATGTTGACTGACCGGGTGCCAGGTGGTAGATATCGCGAGCGCATCCCCGATGCGGACTACGTGCGCCACCTGGCTACCTATGCCGACGCGGAAGGCGCGCCCGATCATCTCCATCTGCAGGTACCGGAGACGGCCAGACGATCGGTCTGCCGTCTCCTTGCCGGCATTGGCATAGACCCCTCGGACCGCCTGGTGCTGATCCACGCCGGCGCGGTGAACGGGTCTGCAAAGCGATGGCCGGCACGAAACTGGAGTCGGTTTGCGATCGAGATACAGGCCCGTACCAGCGCACGTGTTCTCTTAACCGGGGCAGCATCGGACGAGCCGATAGCACGCCAAGCCATGGCGCATGCTCCAGGCGCGCTGTCGTTGGTCGGTAAAACATCAATCGAAGAGCTGGCCGCGCTCATCGAGCGAGCGGATGTGATGGTGAGCGGAGACAGCGGGCCGCTGCATCTGGCAGTGGCACTGGGCACCCCAAGCGTGGCCGCCTATGGCCCAACCGACCCTGCCGTGCATGGTCCCTACCATCCCCACGCCGCGGTTCGATTGCATCGCCGAGCCGATCTGCCGTGTAGTCCCTGTTACACGATGGCGTCAACCGCCGAATGTCCGCTGGGCGAAGCCATTTGCATGAGGCTGGTGACGGTGCAGAGCATGGTCGCCAGCGCAATTGAACTACTGCCTGAATCAGCCGGGACGAGCGCGGGCGTATTTCTCCGGTCGTGACGCTATCCGCGAGCAAATACCAACTTTTGATGGCGCAGCAAGATGCTTTGCAGGATGCCAAAGGAAGCAAGAGTGGTGATCAGCGAGCTGCCGCCGTAACTGAGCAGTGGGAGCGGGATGCCTGTCACCGGCATCAGGCCGATGTTCATGCCAACATTGACAAAAACCTGGAACATCAGCATGGCCAGGACCCCGCTGGCCAGTAAGCGGCCGTACGCGTCGCCAGACATAAAAGACACCCGCGCGATACGCATTAGCAGCACAATGAAGATGGCGAACAAGAGACAGACGCCCACAAATCCGACCTGCTCTGCAATCACCGAGAAGATAAAATCTTTGTCCTCGACGCGAAGCAGGCCAAGCTGGCTCTGCGTTCCGGCGCCCCACCAGTGACCGAGAAAGCCGCCGGAGCCAACGGTAATTTGTGAATGGATCACGTTGTACCCCTGCCCTAATGGATCTTTCTCGGGGTGCAAGAAAATGGTCAGGCGATCCTGCATGTAGTGAAACTTTTTCACCCGTGACATCACGGCCCACGCCAGCGGCAAGGTGGCCAGGGCGATGGCAAGAAGGGCGGCGAGATGGGACGCTCGCACGCCCGCCATGAGAGCCATACCGACCCAGATAGCGACAAAGACGGCACTGGTTCCGAGATCCGGTTGGACCAGCACCATGCCGATCGGGACCAGCGCGAACAACAAAGACTTTGCAACGGTGCCGATCTCATGAATCCGCTCTTCATGGTCCGCGAAGAATTTGGCTAACACGATCACCAACAGCAACTTTGCCGGCTCCGACGGTTGTAGCGGAAGCAGTCCCACATTAATCCAGCGCTGTGCTCCATACACCGATCGGCCCAAGAGGAGGACTACCGCCAGTAAACCGAGGTTGAGGCCGAACAGCGGCACGGCAAAGGGGCGTAATAGCCGATAGTCGAAGTTAGTGAGTGCGATCAGCAAGGCAAGGCCGAGCACGGCGTACATCGCTTGACGCAGGGGTGTGCCGACGCTGACGCCCGAGGTCGACCAGCGGGAAATGGCAAGGAGTACGAAGATGCTAAAGGCCACCAGCCCGAGGGGGATGCCGACCAACTGAAAATCAAAATTACGCCACTGCTTCACGTTACTGTGCTCCGCCTGGAGCCAGCTGCTGTTGGACGTCCTGCACCCAGTTGGGCTTCAGCGATGGCAGATGAAAGTAATCCTCCAGAACTTTGTGGGCAATTGGCGCCGCCACGTACGCGCCCTCAGCGTTGGCGTTCGGAACCAGCACCATAACCGCCACCTTCGGATTTTGGAATGGCGCATACCCGATCCACCATGCGTCCGGGGATGACACCCCGCCCGGGGTCTTGTCCTCCGCTGTTCCGGTCTTGCCGGCCGCATCAATTCTCGGGTCGACGACGTTCCAACTCGTACCGTACGGTAGGGGAGTGACCGATAGGTGCATTCCTTCCTGGATCAGCGCCAGGTTATTCGGAGGGATCAGGTCACGCCGGATTACCGAAGGGACAAACGGTTCGATTGTGGTGCGCCTTGGGAGCACGCCCTGCCGCGGCACTACCCGACCGACGATCCTTTCCACCAGGTGGGGCCGGTAGAGAGTGCCACCGTTCGCCACGGTGGCCGCGACGCTCACCATTTGCAGCGGCGTGGCGAGATTGAAACCCTGCCCGATCGCCATATTGTAATTGTCGCCAATATGCCAGGAATCACCGGGATTTTTAAGTCCCGGGGTAGGTTTGAGTTGGTTAAACCAGGAGGGCGACGGCACCAGCCCCGGTTGCTCGTCGGCGTTCTCGATGCCGGTTTTCGTCCCCAAACCGAACATCCGCGCGTACTGCGCCAGGCGTTCTCCTCCTATCGAGGGCATTGGACCGATCAGCGGATTCCCGCCGGCGACGGTGTAGAAGTAGATATCGCTGGAGCGAGCCAGAGCGCTGACGATAGTCATGGGGCCGAGCCCAGGCGGCGGCTGCCAACCAAAGTAGGTGTGGCCATACAACTTGATTTCGCCCGTGTCGTCAATGACCCGGTTCGCATCTGCCACTCCCGTACCGAGCGCGGCCGTCGCGGTGATGACCTTATAGGTTGATCCCGGTGGGAATTGGCCGGCCGTGGCCAGATCATCGAGTGGCTGGGATGGGTTGTTCAGGAGCGAATCGTACGCGCGCTGCTTGATGCCGCCGGAAAACAGATTATTGTCAAACGACGGCAGGCTGACCATGGACAGAATCTGGCCGTTATGAACGTCCTCGAGGATGGCAACACCTTTCTTCAATCCGAGATGATTGAGCCCGGCTGCCAGATCTCTCGCGACCGCGTGCTGCAAGTTCCAGTCGATAGTGAGATAGGCGCTGTCGCCGGCGACGGCGGGACGTTCATGCAGCACCCTGATCGGCCGCTCTCCCGCATCTACTTCCACTTGCTGGTTGCCGTTCACCCCGTGTAGGTACGCATCCAGCCATCCCTCAATGCCCGCAGCGCCGATTTGATCGGAGGACTGCACATGCTCCGCTGGATAGTTGCGCTGGTTCGCCAGATACGAAGCGGGATTTATTGCCGAGGTATACCCCAGGATGTGAGCCAGTGAAATCTCGGGTTGCCCCAGACCACTTCGATACGACCGCACGCTGGTCGGTTCGGCGCGCACACCGGGCAGTTCCGTATGGAGCTGCTTGATAATCATCGCCCGATCGGGATTGACGTTTTCCTTGATCGAAATCAGTTGGTACGGTCGCCAGAGATTCGCCTGCACGATCGCTTCGATCTGACTCGGCGTTGGCTGGCCATACAGGAGTTGCGAAAGCCGGCGATACACGCTTGCGGCGCGTGCAGCTGGAACACCGTGTGGCACGATATCGACGTTCCAACTGGGTGCGTTGTAGACCAATTGACGACCGTACCGATCATAAATAATACCGCGCAAGGCCGTCACCGGCTGATTGCGCAGCTTGCTCGTGTCCGCTTGTGCCTTGTAATAACTGCCCATCACCACCTGGACATACCAGACACGTCCCGCCAGAATTGTAAAGGCGAGGACAACGCTCACTCGCAATGCAAGAAACTTTGTTCTCTTTCTCACCAGTTGGCCCTCGGAGTAGGATAAATGCGCGCCTCCAGACGCCGGGATAACCAAAATCCAGGTATGTTGAGCAGGGCATTGTACACGGCGATGGGGAACACAATCCCTTGAAGATCGGTGATCCAGTCGACCCGATGTTGGGTACTTTCCAGGATAAACAACGCGATGCTGTAGTACAGAAGAGTGGCTCCGAAGACGGTAGCTGGGGCGAGCAGCGCGTGCGTTCGAATGAAGGTTCCCTCGCCGAGACTAACCAGACTCGCCACCACCACCAGCGACACGGTGCTGGTTCCGATCGGCCACCCGGAAAACATGTCGAGGCTCAACCCGCCCAGAAAAGCCCAGAGCATACCTTCGTCGGTGCCGCGCAGAATGCCCCAATTGACCACGGCGATTAGCGTAATACCGGGTAGAGCTCCCCGTATAGCGAAGTGGCCGGCGAGGCTGGTTTGGAGGAGCGCCAGGATCGGCATGAGCCAGAGCGCCGTGAAGAAGCCGGGGTGTAGGCGACGTGCGTTCAATGGGTTCCAAGAAGCTTGGCCGATACCGAGGGTGCGAAGCTGCGAATGACCTGGACATCCTCTAGATTGCTGAAATCCGCCATCGGTTGGATGTCCGCGGTTTGAAACATTGCGTCATTGCTGTGTCGGATAGCGGTGATCTGTCCAAGCAAAATGGTTCGCGGAAACAGGTTCATTTGTCCGGAGGTTACCACGAAATCGTGGACATGAAGTACGGCGCTCGTCACCACCGCGTCCAGCACGGGAAAGCCGGCGTACTTTCCTTCTACCAGGCCGGCGGCATTGGTGCGTAGGTCGAGAGCGCCAACCGAGCTGCTGGGATTGATCATCAACAAAACCTTTGACGAAGTGGAATTGAGTTCATCGATCGTGCCGACAAAGTAGCCCCGGTCACTCACGACCGTCATGCCGGTGCGCAGGTGGTCGCGCGATCCTTTGTTAATGATCAAAGAGGGCGACAGAGCCCCATTGGGATCACTTCCAATGACCCGTGCGGTCAGAAAGTCCATCCGAGGATTGACGGTGTCGAAGCGGAGTAGGGTGCGAAATTGCCGGTTCTCCCGCGCGTCCTGCTGCAAGACCGCGTTCTCGGCCAGCGCCCGGGCCAACTGGCCTCGCAACTGTATATTTTGATTGCGCAACTGACCGCCCTGGGTGATTCCCGTTACCGTGTCGCCCACCGCGTTGGCGGCGCCGCTCAACACGGCCGCAAAGGGGGCCGCTACGGTCATGGTCACATTGCGTACCGGATGGAGAAACCGACCGAAAAACAAAATGAGAAAAGCGGCGACGAAGAAGAAAATCGCGAACCGCCGTCCACCGCGCGAATCTACCATCCTATACGCTCGTCGGTGCTAACGCGGAACTCGGCCGTCGTTGGCGGAAACAAATACCTTGCGGAGGGTGTCGAGGTCTTCGAGGCAGCGCCCGGTACCGCGTACCACGCAGAGCAACGGATCGTCCGCGATCGTCACCGGCATCCTCGTCTCTTCAGCAATGCGCCGGTCGAGGCCCTGGAGGAGCGCGCCGCCACCCGCCAGTGTGATTCCCTGATCCATGATGTCTGATATCAGTTCGGGAGGCGTTTCTTCGATGGTGGTGGTGACCGCTTCGACGATCAGTGCCACGGGCGCCTCGATGGCCTCGCGAATTTCCCGGCTGGAAATCTCGACCGACTTTGGTAGGCCGCTCACAACGTCACGACCCCGCAAGATCACTCTGGTCTCCGGCACGTCGTCATGGGCCGAACCAGCCGTAATCTTCGTCTGCTCCGCCGTTCGCTCACCGATCAGCAGCCCATGCTCCCGGCGCGCAAAGTGCAGAATCATTTCATCGATCTCGTCGCCCGCGACGCGCACGGACCTGCTAATAACGATACCTCCCAACGAGATCACGGCCACTTCTGTGGTGCCACCCCCGATGTCGACGATCATGCTGCCACTCGGTTCCGTAATCGGCAGATCAGAGCCAATGGCGGCGGCCATCGGCTCTTCGATTAGGTACGCTTCACGTGCGCCGGCATTCACCGCGGCATCCGATACGGCGCGCCGCTCCACCTCGGTGACTCCCGACGGAATACCGACGACGACGCGCGGTCGAGGGAGCAGGGCCACCTCTTCATGAACCCGATTGATGAAATAACGCAGCATGCTTTCCACGATCTCAAAGTCCGCAATCACACCGTCCTTGAGTGGCCGAATGGCGACGATGTTGGCCGGTGTCCGCCCCACCATTCGTTTCGCTTCAGCGCCGATAGCCAGGACTCGCTTGGTCCGTTTATCGATCGCGACCACCGACGGCTCGGAGATGACGACGCCCCGGCCCCGCACGAATACCAGGGTGTTTGCCGTACCAAGGTCAATACCCAGATCCTTGGAGAACATTCCGAAGAGCGTGGACAAGGGGCTGCGCATTCATCGCCTTTCCGTTACGGTCGAGAATCCCGTCAGTATAGCACAGTAATTTGGCGTGCGGACGCCAGTTTTCGGCCACTTCTCAACAAGCTTTTGACAGTTTGGGCTCCTTTCTGCTACGGTTGGGTATAAATAAAAAGGAGGTGATGTGCAATGGATTGTAGTCACTGTTGCCGTAGCGAGAGGACATCCTGCACGGAGGTGACTGTCTGCTGACACTCCTCCAGCGCCCCGTAGCGACGGGCGTGTAGGACGTCTTAACAGCCGGTAACTGAGAGGGAGTGCCCGATGTGGTGCTCCCTCTTCTTTTTATGGCCGACAGTTGGTGAATGATGTGAAACCACGAGGCGAGATGAGCCTAAAACCTCTCGACGTTCCCGCCATCCGCCGTCAGACGAGGCATCTCTTGGTTGGGCGCGACCTTCGCTACGTGGCGTCGGTCGACTCGACCAATCGGCTGGCCCGCGAGTGCACCGACTGGAAGACCGGCACCACGTTCATCACCGATTTTCAATCTGCCGGGAAGGGCAGACAGGGAAAAAGCTGGCAGGCGCCGGCATATTCCAGCCTCCTACTCTCGGTCTCGGTCCGTCTTCCCTCCGGCGCGGCGCCGGGCGCCGGCGCCATGCTGGCATCCCTCAGTTCGGCCGAAGCTATTCGACGCACATGCTCCCTGCCGCCCGTCTTGAAGTGGCCCAACGACGTGCTGCTTGGTGGCCGCAAGTGCTGTGGGGTCCTCGCCGAATACTCACCGGGATTCTCTCGCCGCGTAATCCTCGGGATTGGCATAAATGTCAACTTCGACCCACGAGCGGTCGAAACCGGCGTCGGCGCGGTCTCGACCTTGCACGAGGAAAGCGGTGGTCCGGTATCTCGCGAGGCGCTGGCAGTCGCCCTGTTCAGTAGCCTGGACCTGTGGTATCGTGTTCTCATTCATAGGTCCGATCAGGTCGTTGACGCGTGGGCGGGCCAATTGGATACTATCGGGAGACCTATTGAGGTGAAGGAACCGGCGGGCAGCTGGTCTGGGATGGCGCTTGCCGTACGGCCCGACGGCGGCTTGGTGGCACGCCGGAACGACGGCGTAGAACGCGTCATTTACGCCGCGGATGTGTCAATTCGCTCCAGTTGAGGCTTTGGGAGTCATCAAACCCGCATCACCCCACTCTTCTCGTCAGGCCAGTCGTCCGGAGAACGCACCCAACCGGCGCCGCAGCGAGCGGCGACCGCATGGGAGCATCGTCAGCAGGAGGGATTCCGTGAACAACCATAAGGCGACGCTCATATCGGCAGAGTTCAAGGCAGGACTCGAGAAAGAACTCGAGCATCTGCGCAAGGATGTTCGTCCGGTGATCGCCGAAAGGCTGCAGTCGGCACGAGAGGGTGGGGATATCACCGATAATGCGGCCTTCGAGCAGTCCAAAGAAGATCTGGCGCGCTTGATGGGACGTATGGCGGAAATCGAGCAGACGCTCCGTGAGGCAACGGTTATTCACCACGACGGCCGCGCCAAACCACGCCGCGTCGAGGTGGGCACGATCGTCTCCGTTTCCCGCGACGACGGGCGCGCCTGCGAGTACAAGATCGTGGAGTCGTTGGAGGCATCTCCTTCGGACGGTAAGATCTCCGATTGCTCGCCAATCGGGCAGGCGTTGGTTGGTCGCAAGAAGGGTGACACGGTCTCGGTTCACGCGCCCGCCCGGACCGTGGCATACACCATTCACGACATTCAGTTCCTTCATTGATTCCCACGTGACGGAGCGAGAAGATCCGCGCCAGTTGCGAGAGCGCAAACTTCGGGACCTGGTCGCTCTTGGCTTGCCCTGCCTGCCCAACAGGTATGGCCCGACTCGCCAGGCAAGCGACATACACGCGGCGTACGAAGCCCTTGACCGCACTCGGGTGCGCGTCGCGGGGCGGCTATTGAGAGTGCGCTTGATGGGCAAAGCGGCATTTGCCCACATCCTGGACTCCTCGGGGGAATTGCAGCTCTACTTCAAACTCGACACCCTGGGTACCGAAAAGTACGAGTACTTTAAGCTGCTCGATCTCGGCGACATCATCGGCCTCGAGGGCACGGTCTTCAAAACTCGCACCGGCGAAGTCACCATTCAGGCGGAGGAGTGCATCCTTCTAGCCAAGGCCTACCTGCCGCTCCCCGAGAAGTGGCACGGCCTGACTGACAAGGAGACTCGCTACCGTCAGCGCTATCTCGACCTCCTTTCGAACGAAGATTCGCGTCGCACTCTGCTGGCGCGCAGTGCAGTGGTTCGAGCCATCCGGCGATATCTCGACGATTTGGGCTTTATCGAGGTCGAGACGCCAATCTTGCAACCGCTGTATGGCGGCGCCGCGGCCAATCCCTTCGTGACGCACTACCAGGCAATCGACGCGGATGTCTATCTCCGCATCGCTACCGAGCTCTACCTGAAGCGTCTTATAGTGGGTGGCTTCGAGCGGGTCTACGAGATTGGCAAGGATTTCCGCAACGAAGGGTTCTCGCGCAAACACAGCCCCGAGTTCACCATGATCGAACTCTACCAGGCCTACGCGGATTACCGGGACATCATGGCACTGAGCGAAGAACTGGTGTCCGCCGTGGCGCAGCAGGTGACCGGCTCGGCCACGGTCTCGTTCGATGAGCATCAGATCGACCTGACGCCCCCCTGGCGCCGCCTGACGGTCCATCAAGCGCTGCTGGAATACGCCGGCGTGGATATGAGGGAGCAATCGAGTCGCGAGTGCTTGCTGGCTGCGGTACGCCGGCACAACATCCCGGTCGAACCCGAAGCGACCCGTGGCAAACTGCTCGACGAGCTGCTGAGCACCTGCGTCGAGCCCATGCTGATCCAGCCTACGATCGTCTACGATTACCCTCTTGACTTTCCAGGAAGCCTGCTTGCCAAGCGCAAACGCGATGAGCCTGACCTCACCGAGAGGTTCGAGATATATCTGGGTGGCATGGAAGTGGCCAACGCCTTCACCGAGCTGAACGACCCGGCGGACCAGCGCGAACGCATGGAAATCGCGACTACCCTCGGCGGTCAGGAACACCAGGAGGTCGACCGCGATTTCCTGCTGGCACTCGAACACGGCATGCCTCCTACCGGCGGCCTGGGCATCGGAATCGATCGCCTGGTCATGGTCCTCACCGGGGCGGAGCACATCCGCGAAACCATCCTATTCCCCTTGCTCCGCCAGCGCGAGGACATCGCTCCCTCATGACCAGCACCCGACTCTCCTTCCAGACAGGGCGACCTCCAGCGCCAGACCACGTGGTGGACGACGCGCACCCTTTTCACGGACCGCGTATGTGTCGTACCAGCAAGCCGAGCGGCCATGCTTAGCCGCGAGTTTATTCGAAATAACGCCGAACTGGTGAAGCGAGCCATTGCCCAGCGCGCTGATCGGGCGCCGATCGACGACCTGCTGGAGTTGGACACCAAGCAGCGCGCTCTCAAGGCCGAAAGCGAGAGGCTCAAGGCGGAGCGTAACCGCCTGTCCAAATCGTTCGGCGACAAGAGCCTGCGGACGGAGGACCGCGACACATTGCGCCGCCAGGCCGCTGAACTGCGCGACCGGACGGCTGAGCTGGATCGACGTATCGACGAGCTGGAGGTCCGCCTGCACCAGCTTGAGTTATGGGTCCCCAATATTCCTGACCCCTCGGTGCCGCTCGGGCAGACCGAGGAGGACAACGTGGTTCGCTGGACCTGGCGTGAGCCGCGCGCCTTCCCTTATGAGCCAAGATCCCACGCCGATCTGGGCGAGCAACTCGGGATCTTTGAGACCGCTGGTCCGGTCGCCATGGCCGGAACGCGGTTCCATGCTTTGCGGGGACTGGGCGCGCGCCTGGAACGCGCTCTGGCGTCGTTCATGCTCGACATTCAGGTGCGCGAGCACGGCTTCACGGAGTTGTATGTTCCCTACCTGGTCAAGAGCGAGGCCATGGTGATCTCGGCCCAGCTGCCCAAGTTCGCGGAGGACGCGTACTACCTGGAAAAGGAAGACATGTACCTGATCCCCACCGGTGAAGTGCCGCTGGTGAACATGGAAGCGGGCAACATCCTGGACGCGGCCGAGCTACCGATCAAGTACACCACCGTCACGCCGTGTTTCCGCCTGGAGGCGGGCGCCGCGGGCCGAGACACGCGCGGCCTGATTCGGGTCCACCAGTACGACAAGGTGGAGATGGTGGTCTTTTGTCGGCCGGAAGAGAGCGCAGAGTGGTTGCAACAGCTGGTCAAGTTCGCTGAAGTGGTGCTGCAGCGCCTTGAGCTCCCGTACCACGTGCTGGAGATGAATACCTCCGACCTCGGCTTTGGTCAGATCAAGAAGTACGATCCCGAAGTGTGGATGCCGAGCCTGGATCGCTACGTCGAGATCAGTAGCTGCAGCAACATGGGCGACTTCCAGGCGCGCCGTGGCCGCATCCGCTACCGACCGGGACCGAGTGAGGCGCCAAGATTGGTTCACACGCTCAACGGTTCGGGCGTCGCCATCGGCCGCTGCCTGGCCGCGATTCTCGAGAACTATCAGCAGGAAGATGGCAGCGTCGAGCTACCGAAGGCGCTGGTTCCCTACATGAACGGCCTGACTCACCTCGCACCGTAGAGCGGCCTGGCATCACGTCGCCCGTACGGTCACGTGGCGGACCGGAAAGCCGCAATGCTACGCTCGTGTGAAGGCGTGGAGGGATGGCCGAGCGGTTTATGGCAGCTGTCTTGAAAACAGCCAGGTGATGAGCCTCGGGGGTTCGAATCCCTCTCCCTCCGCCACGCATCTGCTTTGACCCTTCTCCCGTTGCTCCGCTAGAATCTGACTGCTCGGAGAGGTCGCATAGAGGCCTAGTGCGGCGGTTTGCTAAACCGCTAAGGGGTTTTGCTCCTTCGAGGGTTCGAATCCCTCCCTCTCCGCCAACTTTTATCCTGGATTGACGCCGCAGAAGTGGTGTCGCAGCTCGAACGCGGAGGACCTGAATGGGAGCGGACGACACCCACCTGGTCTGTTGAGGTGCAAATGCGGTGCAAATCAAGCGCTCGCCGCTTGGAAGCCGGTTCCGGTGGGTGCCGGTTGACCGGCATCGCGGTGTTTACAGGTAACGCATCAGCCGTCTTACTTCACGTTCGCTCGGCGTCCCCACACACGCTCGTGCGCTCCTAACTCTGTCCTTCTTTGGCACCGAACGCGGTATCCATCTTTCCCGCAGCGTCCCGCAGCATATCTACGGCGACGTGACTGTATGTGCCAAGGGTCAGGACAACGCTGCTGTGACCGAGCCTGCGCCGTACCGTCGGGCCGGGCACGCCATTTTGCGGGTGGATCGCGGCGCAAGTGTAATACACCTTCGCTGAATTTCGTGTCTACGGGTCGCTCTTCCTCGCCCTGCTTCCGGTCGAGCCACCGATGATTAAGTTTGAGGAGAGCTTCCGTCTCCATGCCGACATGGCCGAGTTCCTGCGTCAGGAGATCTACGTCCACGACGGCATCAACTTCCACTCTCGCCAGCACCGGAGGCTCGTGCCCTTCAGCCATCCCGATCCATTCGTCGCGAGCGTGCTACCGCCCGAGCACCCCATCGTGATGGTCGTCCACGATGAGGCCGAGAGTCTGTTGCGCAACCTGTTCGAGCAGGCGCTGATCACGCCGGTCCTCGAGGCACTCTCCGGCCCTCCGTACAACCTTGGCGCTGCCGAGGGGCTCGGCGTGCTGGTGCCACACCGCGCCCAACGCGCCGCCCTCCGCGATGCCCTCCCCTGCCTGAACCTGATCGATCCGGCGACGGGTCTCGTCACGCGTTCGGCGGTGGACACGGTCGAGCGCTTTCAGGGCGACGAACGGGTCGCGATCATGGTGAGCGCCACCGAGAGCGACCCGCAGTACCTCCTCCTCTCCAGCGAGTTCCTGCTCGATCCGCGACGACTGACGGTCGCCCTGAGCCGTGCCAACAGCAAGATGATCCTTGTGGCGTCCCGCTCGGTGTTCAAGGTGTTTAGTGCCGACGAGGAGACGTCCGTCGGATATGTCGGCTCAGTGACGCCCCGTTTGCGTATCTCCTGACGCCCTACTGGTAGGATCGAGAAACGCATCTTGCCGGGTGGAAAAGGGAGCTATGCCGACCTCATTGCCGCACGATCAGGTGGAGAGTCTGCTCCCGGTCCTTGGCTACGTCGCGACGATGGTCCGCGACCATGGAATTGTGGAGCGAGACGACCTCGAGATCCTGCTGCTGGGCAGTGGGGTCGAGGGGGAGCAGGCGATCGAGGAGACCACACTGTGGGCGACAATCCTCGGCAAGGCCCGCGGGATAACGGATCCCACCCGGCGGGAGACGGTGCAACGAGCCCTGATGCTGCGTGGGGTACCGGAAGCGCCGGCAATGCTGGCATTAGCCACCGTGACTGCTCCCAGTTCCGCCCATCCCCTCACGGTGAGTGTCGACCACCTCGACTTCGGTGTGCTCGACTCGGGAGTGGGTGCGACAGTGGAGATCATGATCGGCGGTGGGCCGGGACGGTTGGTCGCCGGGAGTGATGCCATCCACATCGAGCCCGACGTGTTTGGCGTGATGCCGACCGTGGTCACGGTAGGGGTTGAGGGACTGCCAGGCGGGATGCTGCTATCCAGTATCACGGTGGTGACCGAGCGTGAGAGTCGAGACCTAGCGGTCATGGCGCGATGGACCGCGCGGGTCGATGAGCCAGCGGCGCCAGCAACAGCACCTGCTACCCCCGTACAGGAGTCATCATCGCTTGTCACCGCGGGATCGCTCCCTCCCGAGCAGATCGGCCCGGTGCTGCTGCAGGTGGCGCGAGTGATAGCGGGAAAGGGCTACCTGTCCTACGACCAGGTAGAGCAGCTGCTTATTGCTGCCGGCATCGACGCGACGGCACGCGACGTGGATGCGGCGAAGGGCTGGGCGGATATCCTCCAACAGGTGCATGATGCGCCGACCGTTGAGGGAAAGGCACGCGGGGTTACTGACCTGGTCGGTCGTGGGATCCCTCTGACGATAGCCGAGCAGGCAATAACAGCAGTTGTCGTGACCGCAAAACCCGGTACGTCCGCTGCCGCAACGAGGAATCCGGCGCCACCTCGACCACGCCAGGCCATGCACCGTCTCGTCGTCGCACTTGACGGCAGTGGGACGCACACCGATCTCGCGGAGGCGGTACGAGACGCGGCGCCCAATGCCACCATCCAGCTTCGGGCCGGTGTCCATACCCTGACGGCAGGGATCGACATACACCAACCGGTGACCATCGAAGGGGAGTCGCGAGAAACGACACGCGTCGTACTGACGAAGGGGAGGTTTGCCCTGCGGTACGACGGTAACGGCCCGTTCACCCTCAAGAAACTAGAAACTGTCTGAAAAGGGGGTGACGAGGTGAGACACTGGAAGTACCATCTACCAGGAGTCTCACATGACCTCGCCTCCCCGTCTCTATCCTACCGACCTCACCGATGCCGAGTGGCAGATGC
>JAABUL010002628.1_pt1 | contig 29208 bp, 49 predicted proteins | sample 5559151 | NCBI WGS metagenome assembly JAABUL01 (sample SAMN10711876, study PRJNA513368) | rock metagenome | isolation source: Antarctica rocks | place: Antarctica: Victoria Land, Pudding Butte sud
CTGATAAACCCTAACCCCTAAACCGTAAATCACTGCAATAAGCGTACAGTATTCTTAGTTGTCTGGCGACTTCTGATGCGCAAAACTCTATGACAGGTCGTCAGCGAGGAGCGCGTGCAGGACGTGGCGATGCTGGACGCGGCCGGGCGGCCGCTGCCGGTGGCGGCCGTGGCACTCGGCACCTTCCGCCGCAAGGACGACCAGCCCGGCTTTCGGTGCGGATCTTGACTTCATCTGTTCAATTGCACCATCAGCAGACCTGGAATTCGTACTTGATTCTGGCTGCAACGTACAGAGGCCTTAGGGTTTAGGGTTTAGGGTTTAACCTGTCATTCCGCCGCAGTGATGACCAGCTTGGCTCTGGTGCGCATCGCATTAGGGTTTAGGGTTTTAGGGCCGCTTGGCTCCGGTGTGCATCGCATCCAGCAGTTAGGCTTCGAGCTTTTATGTTTCCCTTCAGCAAAGGAAAGGCCACTTTTGAGGTACAACACGTCACAGCAGAATGCACGCCCCGCAGGGTGCTGGCGAACCTCGAAGACCACAGACAGCGCTGCAGCAGCGGTGTGGCGCACCGCATCAGTCTTCGTGTTGTTACAAATTTGCACTGTGCGTTGCAGGGTGCTGGCGACGCTCGAAGACCACACGAACCTGCTGCTGCAGCAGGGGCTGCTGGTGTGGGCGCGTCCAGAGGCGCTGGCCGGCGTCATCGCGACGCGATTCGTGGAGCTGCCCTCCAATGCGGCGGGCGGCGTCGCGGCGACGCAGGCGACGCTCAGCCTACGTGAACGTCTCGACTTCCAGATCCTCAGCCTCAAGGTGCCGCTGTGCGGTGCACAGTAAAGTTACCGCTCTGCAATTTTTGGCAGGTTTTCCGAGGTGCTAAGAAAATCATCATGGGGAATGATGCCGAGGCTGCGGGAGCGCCTGCACTTCCACATCAAGGATTGGGTTTGGCAGAGCGCACAGCCTATCTGCTTGAGGGTGCAGTTTTGCGATCGCCAAACACCTGGCATGATTCTGCATGCCAGGCCTTGAGCGGACACCTGCTTTTCAGCACGTGAGGCAGCGGGCTGCAATCCGATCCTGAGCAAGACTGTTCTCGTTCACATGCGCATACAACCCCTTGTAATTGTGCTTTGGGCGCTAGCATTGGAGCCACCTGACACCCGTATGCATCATGCACAGGACAGCGTGATGCTGGCCAAGCCGAGTGAGACGGCGCTGCTTCAAAAGCGCCGCTCGGAGCTGAGCACCAAGCACCTGCCGACGCGCGACGGCAACGGCTTCCGCCGCCTGCTGCTGCTGCTCACCGCCTCTGGTGCGAGCTCGGACGAGAATCAGAGTAGGTCATGCGAGATGAAGAAGCATGTGCCACATGCAACGTGGATGCCACCGCCCGTAAATACAGAAGCGGAAGCGGCTCTGAAGCTACTTCGCCGCAGGTGCAGCTTGCCAGTACCTGATGTTGCAACTGCAATAGAGACTCCTCCACACGGCATCCCATTGCTCGCAAGGAGATTGCCCATGCAGAGGAGAGAGGGCGCCCACGCCAACTGCGCTCATGTGGCGGCGCAGGCAAGCTGGCGGCGCTGCACGACAAGCGCGGCACGTGTAATCTGTTCAGGGTGTAGGGCCTAGATTCAGACTCTCACCCTGCCTGCTGCTAAACCCTAAACCCTAAACCCTGCTGCTGCAGGCAAGCTGGCGGCGCTGCACAACGGCAACGGCGTCGTCGTCTGGTCCGTCGACTTTGGGCCGCTGACCGATGGCGGGCCGTATGCTGAGGCCGGCGCGCAGCTGCTGCCCTGGCGATCCGCGCACGACGCGCAGCACGCGCCCGAGGTGGGGCCAGCCGAAAATGGGTGTGAACACGGACGACAGCATGCGCCATAGAGTGTGTGTGGCTTGCCATGTGTGCGCGTGCACTTGTCATTGGAAAACCTCGGAACGGGCAACATTGCAGGGGCAACCAAAGGGCGGACATGCTGCGAATCAGGCATGCGCCTGTTTCACTGGTGTCGCCTTTTCTTCAGACCGCCCCGTCCTGACCGTCCCTCTTCTTGCGGCAGGTCCTGGTGCTGCTGAAGCGTGGAGATGGCTCCACGCTGGCGGCCACCGTAAATGCGCACACGGGGCGGGTGCTCACACAGGACATTCTGCCGCTGGAGGTCCTGCAGGTGGGGACGCCCTCCTGATCCCTGGCCCCACAAGCTGACACGGACGTTGTCTGCAACTGCTTCTGCATTCACGCGTTGTGAGGGTGAGCTGCGCCACGGTTTGCGACCGCAACATTCAGCCGGTTTTAGGGTTTAGGGTTTAACCCTAAACCCAGTTCCTGCCAGGCGCTGGACGTGCCGCGCACAGCGCGCAGCAGGCGTTCCATTCGTTCCTCTTCAAGCCGAAACGTGACCTGCGTCTTGCACACTTCCATGGCCAGGTGCTGGAGGTGCCGCGCACGGTGCGTGAAGGCGCAGCCGAGCAGCACTTGTTCCTGCTGGTGGGGCAGCCGCCCGCGGCCGGCGGTGCTCCGGCGGTGTCGGTGCTGCCGGACACCGAGGCGGCGCGCGCTGCGGCGGATGCCGCCGCACCGGCCATGACCTTCTGGCAGGCTGACCGTGCGAGCGGTGCGACTGTTTGTGCGCCCGCAGGGTTTAGGGTTTTGAGGTCGGGCGGCGACGCCGGGAACGTCCAGCCTGCGCATCTCGTCAGCTCTCCCATTCAACGCCAGACTGCTCGCATGTCCGTGGCAGGCGAGCTGCGCGGCTGGGGCCTGGACGCCGGCCTTCAACCTGAGGAGCGGTGGAGGGCGGGCCGGCCCACTGCGGCGCCGGCGCTCCTGGCGGTGGTGCCGCGCTCGCCTGGCGAGCCGCTGCACACCGCAGCCAAGGTGTCGCTTTGCTGTCTCAGTCTTTTCAATCGCCAGCACGGATGGCAGATGTCCCGCATACCCAGTACCCTTGATGAAACCCGCGATCAGAGCTTGCGCCTTTCTCGGGGTGCTGTCCTCGCCAGCTGGCAGGGCGTGCCGCAGCCTGGAGCAGTGAGGAGGGTCCCCTTCTGTCACTGCACCCTCAAGTCCAACAACAACCTCAATGCCTGTGCTGACTGTTGCCGAGTGGAGCGTCTCGTCCTGGGCGAACTTCTGGCGGTGAGCGCCGCGGCGGCTTATCGCTCAGATCCACCGTGCAGGTGCTGGGCGACCGCAGCCTGAAGGTGAAGCACCTCAACCCGCACGCGCTGCTGGTGGCGAGCGGCGCGCCGCTGGGGGCGCCGACGCCGCCGGCGCAGCTGCAGCTGCATGTGGAGATTCTGGACGCGGTGACCGGCCGGCCGCTCTTCCGCCAGGTCCACCAGGTGTGAAACTCCTGCCTGTCATCATTCACTCTGGATTATCAGATACGTCGCGCAAGAAAGCGAGGCCCTTGGCGAGCCTACCACGCGGCCGCATGCGCTTCTGCCAGATTCACGAGGTGCGGCAGGATACTGTATGTAGCCCTAAACCCTAACCCGCCCTGTTCCTAGATGCACGTGAGTCATCGCCTTTGCACCGCCAAATACCATGCACCATGCTGTGCGCGCCTAAACCCTAAACCCTATGCCACTGCCTGTTCCGGCAGCGGCACCAAACCGCGCCCACCTGCTGCTTGGCTAGCTTTTCTCTACTAAACCCTAAATCCTAAACCCTGAGCTGCTCACATCTTCAGGGCTGCCGCGGGCCGGTGCACGGTGTGGTGGCGGAGCACTGGGCCGTCTACTCCTACTGGAACGCCGAAGAGCGTCGCTCCCAGGTGCTCTCGGTTCCTCTTCCTCTGAATTTGCTGTCGCAGCCCCACAGCGAAATTTCTGAGCGGTTTCAGGATGATCTAGAAGAAATCGCTTGGCAGGGGTTTGACAGCAACCGCGACAAGCTGTTCTGTGTCGAGCAATGGGCCGCCTACTCCTACCCATACCCCGACGAGCGCCACTAGGGTTTAGGGTTTAGGGGTTGGGGTTCGGGTTGAAACCACTCCCCGGCTGCCCCACCATTCAGTCGGGGCTAAACCCTAAACCCACCGTTCAGTGCCTCGCCTGCTGCAGACGTCCTGGCAGGCGGGTCTGCGGCGCCTCTTGCAGCCGCCGGTCAGCATCGGACACCCCACCTGATACGATGGTTTTAGGATTTAGGGTTTAGGGCCTGCATCCAGCTCAATCCAGATGGCGTGAGACGGTCGTCCACGGAACCGATGGGCGCTGCAGCTTCTGCTGCAGCTTTCATCGGTGGAGCTGTGTGAGGCCGCAGGCGCTGGTGACGTTCTGCGCTTGAAATGCGTTCGAGAATGTGTCACAAAAACAAGAGGATGTCGATCTTGGCCTGTGCTGTGACAGCTGTCGGTGGTGGAGCTGTACGAGGCCGCGGGCGCCGCCTTCGACCTGCGCGCCCTGCTGTTTGGCGGCCAGAACCGCACCATCTCCGCCTACGCGCCCGCGCCGCTGGAGGTTCGTCACCATAGACCAACGGTCACTCATGACCATTCTCTCCGCATGTCGATGGCTGCAATGCAGCGGCCGCCTGCAGCCTCAAGTCCACTTGATCTGTGTTGCTGCTCGGTTCTTGTTTCATGTGTGTCTGTTATCATCTATCCAGTTGTCCTTGTCTGAGGCTGTTGAGCAAAATAAAGTAGTCTGCAAAAACTCTTTTCTGAAAAGCGTGTATATAAAAGCCAGGATTTTTTTGTCCACATCGTCGAACCTGTCTTTCTGTTTTAACATGCACACATAACTAAAATCATTGTTTGTTTGCTTCAATGGCTTAACAAGCACAACACACAAAGCATCGCAGAGCATGAGCGCAAAAGCCAGTCCAGCCTAGCTGGCAGGCCGACACATAAAAATGACGCACAAGCTCGAGAGCGCTTGCATTGACGAGGCTGCTTCGCAGAGGTCTGTCGTCCCTGTCGTGATTGTGCACTGCGAGTGTCTCACGTCCCCTAAACCCTAAACCCTAAACCCTAAACCGACGCCACAGGTGCTGCGGGAGAGCTTCTTCTGGGGCGTCGAGGTGACGTCAGCGGCAGTGACCACCACCGCACGCGGCATCACCTCCAAGTTTCTGCTTCTGGGCACCGCCTCCGACCAGGCGCGCACTTGACAAAGCCGTGTCATCTGGAAAAGTTACGAACCCCGAACAGCAAACACGTGAGTGTCAAACAAAGAGTGTCAAAAAGTGTCAGAAAGTGTCAAACAAAACGTGAGTGTCAAACAAAAGTGTCGAAACGTGTCAAGAAGTGTCAAAGAGTGTCAAACAAAGAGTGTCAAACAAAGAGTGTCAAACAAAGAGTGTCAAGTCATGGCGGTACGCCCCCTTGCATGACGATGCAGGGTCCCACAACCCCGGAGCAAGCGCCACTCAGAATGACACCCCATCAGGACTCAGATTCCTCCTTTTCTTGCTGTGCAGGTGTACATCATGGGCAAGCGGTTCCTGGATCCGCGGCGACCGCGCAAGGCGGCCAAGGACCTGACGCCCGCTGAGAAACAACTTTTTGTCTTCAATTTGAGACGCACACACGAATAGACACCTCCCCCTTTTCCTCCAACAGGTGTACATGACGAAGAGGAGGGTCCTGGACCCGATGCCCGCTGGAAATCACCAACAGGAAAACTGAAACTCGAAAATCGACCGAACACTTAAAGTACACACGCGGAGGCACGTAAGAAAAGAATGTATTCTTTTCTTACGTAAGAAAAGAATACATTCTTTTCTTTCGACAGGTGTACATGATGGACAAGCGGTTCCTGGACCCGCGGCGACCGCGCAAGGCGGCCAAGGACCTGACGCCCGCGGAGCAGGAGGAGCGCCTCCTTCCCTTCTCCCCCCTGCTGCCGCTCGCGCCGCAGCTGTTCGCGACGTACAGCCGCCGCGTCGCCCGTCTGACAGGTGGCAAAAACCCCAAACCCGCAGACCTGAGCACTGAAACCTGAAAGTTTGATTCTGCCCCCTGCCGCCGCTCGCGCCGCAGCTGTCTGGGACGCACAGCCGCAGCGTCGCCCGCCTCGACGGTGAGCCTCGCCGGTAAGCCTCGACGGTGAAACCTAAACCCTAAGTCTTGTGCAGACGTCGTCCTTCGGTGCTCCCTTTCCGCTGGTGCTGCCGCGCGCGCCGCATCCTTTTTGCCCGCCTCCTCCCGCCGCGTCGCGAGGCTGACGGGTGCGCTCACTTCCAGCCGTTTTGGAATCTCACACCTGGTCACTCTCGTCCATTAGGACTTTCAAGGACTTTCACACAGCTGATGTTTCGCTGCGCGCAAACAGGCATCGCTACTGCGCCCGCGGCAATGGAGTCCACCAGCCATATTCTGGCCCTGGGGCTGGACCTTTTCTACACGCGCGTCGCGCCGGCGGCGTCCTTCGACGGCGTCGCCGACGACTTCCCCTTTGCGCTGCTGCTGCTCATCACCGGCGGCCTCGCGGGCGGCGCGTACGTGCTGCGGGGCCTGGCCGCGCGCAGCGACGTCAAGCGGAAGTGGGAATGACACGGCCAAACAAGTGGGCAGCCTGAAGCGGTGGATCTGGACATTGGCTCACAAGTAGGACTTGGTGAGCAGGGTCGTGAAGAAGGTGATGGGGCTGCCGCTGCTGCCGGCGGGGCGGCGCGCACGTGCTGCGGGGCCTGGCTGCGCGCAGCGACGTCACGCGGAAATGGGGGTGATGGCGACGGTGACGTTGTCTGTTCTGGCGGCACAAAGCGCCTCACCGCAGCACACCCTACGCAGTGCGATCGGCAGACGGACTTTGGAGTCGGGGAACAGCGGCGGGGGCGGAAGGGGCCACCCCGTGGTGGAATGGCGACTTGGTACCCCGGGAGTGGAGTGGGACCGGCGGCATCACGCAGCAGCACAACTGTGCTGTAGCCTGAACCATGCATGAGGCGCCGCCCCAACTGCAGACGGCGAAATGGCGTGACGTGTCGCCGAGGAGAAACTCGGACCCGCAGGAGTTTCCAGAGCTCGAGGGTTTTGGCTTCTCATGCGCGGACGCAGACGAGAAGAGGAGGTCTGTAAGCACATGCTAGGCCAAGCCACGCATACTCAATTGCAATTTCGGGCCAGGTTGTCTGTTGTCACCGACGCCAACGTTGTTCACAAGGCACCGTTGCTCAGATCATGTGGCAATGATGCCAGCTCGAATCTGACAATACCGCCGTCGGCATCGGCAGCCCAGCCGGCCGTGAGTGCGCTGCATGACGACAGTCTCCGTTTGCATGACCTGTGCCGATGGCTCTGGCGACACACGCTTGGCTTCGGCTGCAGCACCCAGGAGCTCAATCCTCAACCCTCAGTGCGCTGCGCGATGGCCGCCTTGATGCGGTCTGTGTACTTGAGCTGCGCCGTCAGCTCCAAAGCCGCATCCAGGTCGCCGGCGCCAAATGCGACCGACAGAGCCTGAAAGAGGATCCAAAGAAGCATTCAGCGGCTGGACCCTGTGTTTGAAGGAATTTGCGTTGAAGGAATTTGCGTTTGGAATACGAGCTGCGCCGTCAGCTCCAAAGCTGTCTCCAGGTCGCCGGCGCCGATTGCCGCGGCCAGCGCCTGCCAGAGGTGGAAAAGAATCACGGTTGTCTCAGGTGTTTCGCCTCTGAAATCGCGAGAATGCAAGCGCACCACAGCATGATAACAAAGCAAACTCGGTACGCTGGACGTGCTGCACGACAAGCAGCGCTGCACAGCGACTGATATTTAACATAAAAACAAACATAAATGGTTATCAATGTTTTTTTGGGTGGGTGGGTGGTGGTGGCCTACTCTGGCGGGTCTGCACGGGAAGCGCCGGCAGTGGCGCCATAAGGATTGGGTTGCATCATTTGCACGGTGGAACACAGGCGCGGATGCTGAAGGCGCGATGGTCGCAACGCTAAACCCTAATGCAGCACGAGGCAGTTGCGCAGGCTATGCATGTGCGCAGGCCGTCCATCTGCAGCTGCTGCAGACCATGTCCAAACCCTAAACCCTAAACCCTACCTGCAGCTGCTGCACCTCCTCCCGGCTGTTGTCCTCCCGCAGCTGGACCAGCTCCGAGTCGTCCTGCCACGCACAGTCAGGAATCAAACGCGGAATCTGCCCAAGGCTTTTGACACCTGAAACCCTCCAGCTCGAGCACTGCGGTCCTTCCGGTGACTGCCCAAACGATTTAGGGTTTAGGCTTTAGGGTTTAGGCTTTAGGGTTTAGGGTTTAGCCCAAACTCATTAGCGAGCGTGCTCCTGGCAGTGCCCGTGCGAGGCGAGCCCCATCAGGCAAGTGATAGCAGAGGAAACGAGGGGCGGACGGAAGCAGACAAACGGCCGGCGCCGCCCGCTCTAAACCCTAAACCCCGCCCGGCCTCCACCCGCTCGCGGATCTCCCTGCCGTGCATGAACATCCGCCTATAAGTAAAGAGCAAGCACTCGTAATGTCAAGTGAAAAACTGGAAATGAAGTAGAAAGCCGCACCTGGCGGCCTTGCTCTGGACCTCCACAACGCGCATCAGCATCACTGCGGTGTGCGCCGCCGCAACACTTGGAAATCATAATTGGAAAATTGGAGGGAAAATAATTCTGAAAGCCGCACCCGAGCAGCCTCGATCTGCTCACGAATCTCCATGACACGCATGAGCATCGCCGGGTCCGCCGCCGCCATGCCCTCCCCGTCACTTCCCGCTTCCAGCTTCCCACCGCGCTCCAGCTGCAGGGCACGACCCGAAGGTGAGCGGCAGTCGAGCTACTTCACGCCCTGATTGCTGCGGCAGTGCAGGCTGCATGCCAGGCGAGCGCAAGTCTGGAATGGCGCGCACATGTAGTGCCTGAGACGGGCGCACAACAGCTTCTCCGGGTGCTGGTTTAGGGTTTAGGGTTTAGGGTTTAGGGCTGTCCCAGGGCTTTCCCACACCCTTGTCCCAATCGTGGAGCGGGGCGCAAAGGGCGCGCACCAGGCAGGTGGCGCACCCGAGCGGTGCTGCGGCTGAGTCGGACAAACCCTGATACAAACCATGGAATTGCAGCAGCTGCGCACCAGGTAGATGGCGCGCTTGAGCGGATCGCGGAGGGTGGTGTACACACCGCTCACCAGCGACGACTGCTCCTCTGAAAACGTTTTCTCCTCCTGATCAAGACACGCCGTAAACAATCCAGTTGAGCCAATGTACATGCATGCCGTGACGCGCGCTGCTCACCCGGGACGACAGCTTTTCTGGAAAAACATTTTTGCTCCCCCCTGGGACCGCACGATGCACGGGTTTGCACATCCAGAAAGCTAATCAGCCGAAATCGGCTGGAAGCTAGTTGGTGATCAATATAACTAAGTTCAAAAGTTATACAACAACACTCGACTAGTCATCGAGATTTTCTTCGTCGTTACTTCCTCATCCTCCTCCTCCAACGCCAAATGACGGCTGTCTGGTGGGAGTTCGCTGTCGGCGGTCACGGCCCAGCTCACACGGACTGCAAGGACGTTGGCGGCAAGCATTGACTGGCTGTCGCCTTGTCGAGGAGCGCGCTGCGCTGGTGCGGCCCAATGCAACATGCACCAGGGGGCATACCCACTTGGTGGTGGGGGGACCAAGTGCAACGCAGTACCGCCCGCATGCACGGGACGCTCACTGGGGAGGCGGTGGAGAATTTGTCGGGGTGCACGCGCCGCTGCAGCCACTTGTAGCCGGCCTCCAGCCGCTTCTGGTCCACGTCGAAGCCCGGCGGCCTGCGCCAGTTTCCGAAAGCAAACCTTGGAGTCCACCTCAAAACCCCTCGATAAAGCTGCTTCTGCGGCCACCTGTAGCTGGGCTCCAGGCGCGGCTGGTACACGTCAAAGCCCGGGCGACATTAAGACGGGGTATGTACATGATTTGATTGGCGACCTGTAGCCACAACGTCGCAACGGATTGGAATCTCATACACGCTGCGATGCATCTTGCCAGCACGAAGAGGGGCATGGTGGCATGCCGCTGCAGGCATGTCGGAAGCGCACAGGTCCAGCAGCAGGAAGTAGTCGGCGGTCGGCACAGCGGGCTGGATGACGTTGCACTCGGTGCAGAAGAAGAAGGACACCCGCGGCACCTGAGAGAAAGGCAACGGGATGGTTTCGCCTCGTGCATCTGCCGCGCTGACATTGTGGCAGAAGACGGAGGACTGCCCAAGTGAGAGTCTCGAGCGGGGCGCTGCAATGGGTGCTTGGTAAACCCGTGTGCGTTGGCTTGCGTGGAAGATGGCACGGATCCGCTGGCGCCAGGATCAAAAGCTGCAGGGAAAGAACACACGTGGCAGACTCACCGTGGCGCCGCAGCGCCAGCAGATCCGGGCATCTGCTTCCACAGCGGACACCGAGCTGCTTCCTGGGGCTGCATCGCTGGCGGCGGCAAAGCCGCGGCAGCCGCGATACTGCGCCGGTGAGGGCACAGCACGGCAGTGCAGACCGCAGCGGTCGGTTGCAGCGTTGCTGCCTGCAGCGGTGGTCGCTCGTGCACTGCGGCTGCCCCGCAAGCACTGGCCGCCGCCACTGCTCGCAAACAAGCGCCTGGAGCCAGCGAACCATCGGCTTAGCCAAATGTACGGAACTTAAAGTTAAGTGAGGGTGCAGGTTTGGAGATGTCGCTTGTTGCTTAGCAGGAGACAGGCAAAGGAGATCACGCACAAGGACGTCAGCTGCGCCCACCCCGCTGCGGTTTCAGGAATATGTGCGTGGTTGCTGTTGGCGCATAACGACATGGCACGACTGCATGATACAATCCTGCATGTTGCAACCTCAGGCAGCTGTCCCGCGGCCCGCAACAGCGCAAGCTGCAGCATCGATGCGGACTGCACAGACTAAGAAGTCGCTGTGTGGTGCGCAACTTCGTGCGCTGCGTTGCAACTGACTCCTTTGCGAAGGCTGATGTAAATGATCTGCCAGGAATCGGGAATTGCATACTGACTTGTGCACGCATGACAAAGACTTCTCGGCGTCTTGATCAACACCGAAAATTCGTGCTGAGCAGCCATTTTCTGATCACAGAAGCCCGTACTGCTGTCAAATCGCGGTGTGAAGTCTTTATAGCAGGCTTCTGGAGAGTGCTGACACGCCGCGAGGGGGCAGCACTTCTCTCGAAAGCCTTCACGGTCACTCGGCCAGCCCTAATAAGCTCCGATGCAGAGCGTTGCGCCGCCCAGTGGGCGGTCGCAAGCTTTCCAGCAAGCGAAGCAGGTCAGCAGACATGCATGCGCATCAGCCTGCCAGCAGCCCGCAGCGTCCGCTCGTGTGGCCCGCATCAGCACCTCCACCGCTCGTCGGAGGGGTGCGTTTCATGTTTCATGATTGCCTTTGCACATCTTCAACTGAGCACATAACGAGTGTTCTGGACCGAACCAAGAGTGCACCACTTGTCTGCATGGGACACAACGCAGCCAGATCAGATCATGTTGTATTGGTCGGCTTGGCCAAACTCTGCTGCTTGTCCTGTATCAGCGTGCTTGTAGATGTGCTCTACTCAAGTGGCGTGCTGGCCTGTTTGCAGACGTGCAACAGCTCTCGCAGACCCCATTGAGGCAGCAACAGCACTGGCGATCCGCCCACTTCGCAGTGAGTCTCACAGTCCCCATGCTTGCAGTTTGCCTCATCTAGCATCTGGCTCGTTGCTCTCCAGCCTTGTGCCATGATCCAGACGCGGGAAGGTGGCACGAAGGGTCATCGACCGTACGACAGCCTGCAGACATGTGAGCGGCACGCGCATCATGCAGCACAGCACCATCACAAAGTCATGGGCAGTGACACTACCCGCACTCGCCCAGAGCGAGCAGCGCTGGCCATCGCTTGAAACACGACAGTCTGCAGACATGTGAGCGGCACGCGCATCATGCAGCACAGCACCATCACAAAGTCGTGGGCAGTGACACTACCCGCACTCGACCAGAGCGAGCAGCGCTGGCCATTGCTTGAAAACCGACACCTATATTGTGATGCAGGCGGCGGCGGCGACGACATACACTGTGCTCGCCCAGCCGGCCGGCTTCAGCGAGGACCTGAAGTGCACGCTGAATTACATAACGAATGAACTTGACATCTCCTCCAGGCTGCTGCAGCGGCGACGACTTCTACCGTGCCCGCCCAGCCGCTCGGCCAGCACCTGCGGATGACAGACAATCTGGCGAACCGAAATGGAATGGACACTCAAGATTTCTATTTGCTCCAGGCTGCCGCAGCGGCGTCGACGATGTTCACAGCGCCCGCGCAGCCGCTCGCCTTCGGCGAGCACTGGCTTTCAATATGATGAGACGAAGAGCAATGAACACCCGAACTTCTGTTCCCTCCAGGCTGCCGCGGCAGCGTTGACGACGTTCACAGTGCCGGCGCAGCCACTCGCCTTCGGCGAGCACCTGGCACTGGTAGGCTCGGCGCCGGAACTTGGCGTCTGGGAGCCGCAGTCGGGCCTGAAGCTGGAGTGGGCCGACGGCGACAACTGGTCCGCGCAGGCGGAGCTGGCACCCGGCGCCGTCGAGTTCAAGGTGCTGAATGCTCTGGGAAGATGGGCAAGCTGCCCACGCACCTTGCATGTCTGGCGGCAAGTGCAGCTTGGAGTCGTGCAGCTCCGCCTGTCGCCTTTGTGGCGGTGTCAGCGCGTCACAGGCCTTGCTGTACCTGCAGCTGGCAGCCAGTGCCGCGCGCGCCGGCGGCCTCTGCGTTTGTTGACGACCGAAGTCTGGTCAGAGCCTGAGGCACTATTCGTGTGACGCCCTCACGCGCAACGCTAGCGGCACCTTTTCTTCAGGTGGTGGTGATCCGCGGCGACGGCTCCCCCTGGTGGGAGGAGACCTCAAATCGGACTTTTGACGTTCCCGAGGCCGGCGACGGCCTGGCGGTCACCTGCCACATGGGCGGCGACAGAGCGACAGATGTGGCGGCGGGCGGCGGGTCGGCGGCGGCGGCGCCGGCAAAACCCTCAAGGGACGACGAGTTCCACAGCGCGATCGACATGAGCGTCGACATGGAAGATGCCCGCAAGCTCAACCCCGCCTTCAACGTGCAGGTGCTTTATTGGCCTCTCGGCTTCCGGCCGACGCTCTTGACACCTTGGCAAAGACTCGCGCCTTGCATGAGCTCCTCGGCTGCTGAGCCTGCTTTTCTGCACAACCCCCGTTTTACGATTCCCTTTGCCCCATCCCCCTTGCCGCGTCCACTGCTTCGTCCAGCACAGATGCCGCGGCTCTCGGCAACTACACTTTCCAACTGCAACTTCATCTATCTATCGCTATCTATCGCTATGTCATGCAGGCCAGCTACGATGGTGCAGAGGGCAACGAGGTGCAGGGCGATGATGAACCTGCGGTGGAGTCCGAGCAGGCTGAGCTCGTCGAAGCGCAGGTGTGCCGGGAATTTTTGCAGGACTCTGTAGCGTTTCAGGCGCAGACGCGCCGTACTAGCACTCTCCAAGCCTTTCTGTCACATCGACTGCCTGGCAACAGGCTGCACCGTTCTCGCGGTGATTGTGCTGTCCATGCGCGGATGCAAAGCAGTTGTGACAAGCGATTGATTCTGTGGAACTTATTTTTTTTTCTGCAAAATTTGTACCAACAGACTCTCCAGTGGTGCTTGATTGAGCCGCGATCAAGGTCGCCAACCCCGCTGATCCAGCCCTGTCGAGCGTTGCATTCCCAGAGCTGAGCCGCTCTTTCTGGTACCGCGCAGGTTGGCGGCCAGGAGCTCGTGCCGGATACCCCTCCGCCGGAGACCACCGAGGTCGCCGGCCCCCCGGCTGAGGACGACTTCTCCGAGGAGCATGCGGCGGCAGGCGAGGGCGCGCCGGCCGACGAGGAGGAGGCCGCAAAGCCTTCCGACTTCCGACTTCCGGATAAACCGGCCGGCACAGACACGGCACGCTTCTAGGGTTTAGGGTTTAGGGGGTCTTGCCTGCTTCACCGAACCACCAAGTTGTAATGGAGTTGCAGCGACTCCAGCAGCGATCTTCGCCTCGTTGATACGAGCAGCGGCGTGCACGAACTGCACCAGCACAGCTGGCTCCAGCGGCCACTCAGCTCGCTCGAGCGCGCGCCACGCTCTTCTGGGTTGCGGATGCACTGCCCACCCTGTAGCGCCCTGCCATGTCATGTTGTCACGCCCTGCAGCTGCCCCTAGCTGCAGGGAAACGTGTGCCTACACGGATCCCCTCCAATCCTGCAGGCGGGCTGCAGCGCTTGACGCGCTGACGCTCGCACCCGGCCGAATCGTGCAGACTCGGCCAGGGGCTGGCATCGCGTCTCGCCGTTACCCCTTTGCCGCAAACCAGGCTCACTCCAGCAGGCCGCGCCGCCAGCGCATCCTGCAAGCCTGGCCGCCCACAGCAGGAAACCCCTAAACCCTAATTGGCTTCCGCTGGCGGCCTGTTCCGCAGAACCCTGCTTCTCGCGCCGGGCAGCGTGGCAACAGCTCAGCGGGTGCCCGTCGACGCAGGCAGGCGCCAGCGGCGGTGCAGTGGCTAAGGACGCTGTTCAAGGGTCAGGCCTGAGCGGCGGCGGCGACAACGGCGACGGCGTGGACGAGGCGGTGGCGGCCTCGGCGGCGGCAGCGCGTGGCGATGGAAAGTTCCTGGGGCGACATGATGTGGCGGTGGCGGAGGACGGGTCGATCACGTTTTCGCTAGACCCTGAGGACGAGGGCGTGCAGCAGCTGGCGAAAGAGATCCTGGAGCGGCTCAGCCAGTAGATGTTAGAGTCCTATCTAGCTTTGGATCGGCAGGTCTAGATGGGTCTGCAGCTACGATTTGACGCAGCTTGTATTGGGAGCGTTGGACCTCGACCTACACAACGAGCAGCAGCCGCAGGCTGCCAGGCCATGCCGGAGCAATCTCTGTTTTCGGTCTAGTGCAGGGTAGTGGCTTGCACGCCACAAGCAGAGCTGAGCTGAGCGAAGCACTTGCAGACTCCGACACCCTCCTGACCCTGACACTCTCCTGACGCCAGTGTTGTTGTCGTTTAGCAGCCGCTGGATAGTTTTCTTGAACGCTGCCTGATGACCCGCCGTTTGTCGTGTGGGGGGTTGAGTGTCTTTCATGATTTCATGACGAGTGCCCAAAAAAGGGTTGAACAACAGTCGTGTAACTACCTCTATAGACCAACCTGTAATGCCAATCTATCCTGAAAATTTATATACTCCTTGAATGCCCCCCGCAGACAAAGCACGATCAGCGGCACAAGCAACTCCAAACCTGTCATCCTTCAAAACCCGAAGTCGGCTGCTCTCACGCCTCGAATCACTCCACAAGTGTGCCGCTGAGCAGTGCGGGCGCGCGCTCGGCAGCGGCCTTGCCGCTTCCTGTCGGACGTCATGCGCCAGCGGCAGCCGCCACCCGGCTGCCACCGGGCGGCGCGCCGCTCTCACACATTGGCGCGCGGCGCCTCGCCAGTGTCCGACGACCGCCCTCCCCGTTCCTGAGTTCCCGGGTTTCTTCGGGCGCTCAGCAGGGCGCTTATGAGTCGTCGAGGGCCCGGCGGCACTGGACGGCGCAGGCGTTTTGTTTTCGTGTTTGTGGCGCTCAGAAGTCGTCGTCGAGGGCGCGGCGGCGCTGAATGGTGACGCGCGTCTTGCTGCCCGTCTGCTCGTTGACCTGCTCCAGCAGCTCTATCAGCCGGTCCTCTGTCACCTGCATGCGCGAGCGACGAACATCAGCGTTTATGCACAAAGTTTACACACCGGATGTCACGGTGCTAAACTGCAGGGCTGCAGTGACCTGCTCCAGCAGCGCTATCAGCCGGTCCCCAATCACCTGTGCCCAAGGTATTTGCAACGAAATTGTGCAGACGGTCCAGCACATTTGGTTAAAATGAGGCAGGTCGCAGGTGTCACAAGGGCTGGCCAGCTCCAGCAGCTTAGTCAGCCGATCCGGCGCGTCACCGCTGTGCCCAGGTTGTACCGGGATCATCTGAGGGGCAGCAGCGGCAGCGACGATCGACGGTCTTGCAACGACCCTTACGAGAGATTGACCCTGTTGGCATCCCGGCCTGCGGGTTTAGGGTTTAAACCCTAAACCCCAGCCCTTTCAGCGTGTGTGGGCGCATGTCTAAGAGTGCCGGCGGAACGTGTGATTGACGTGCTCGCATCTGCCGACGGCTGCTGGACCTCTATACAACTGCCTGGCGACGCCGAGGGCGGCAGAATCCCTTGCCTGCGCCGGCATGCAGGAAGACGCAGCACAAGCCTCCTGCCGGCCTCGTTTGCTGAGAGTCTACACAGGTTCCGGCCCCGGCATGGTGCATACGCTCAACGTTTATGCAACTACGTCACAATGCTGCGATGATGTTTCGGTCACCTGCCAACCTGGTGTCGCTGAGCAGGATGCCCTCTGGTTCATGTTGCTGCACGCCCGCCCTTCCCCCTTGATTGGCTGGCGATTCGAACCTGCGACCCTTCGGTCACAGGTCAGTGGCACGGTGGATGGTTACACCATGTTGCAAGCCCTGAAGGGCTGACCGGGTGCCAGCTACGGGGTTGGAACGGGCTGGCGGGGTCAAGCCTTTTGGATAGCACCTTTTGTTCCAGGTCGGTCGCACCTTCTGGCCCAGCTGGCCGCGCTTGGCGGCATTGAGTAGGATGTCCTCCACTCCGCGCGCCTTGTCCGGCTTCACCAGCGCTATGCGTGACACTGCAGATGCGAACAAGGGAGATGACGGAGCAAACGCTGCAGCGGCGCAGGCCATGCCTCCCAGGCCGGGCGTGCCCTGCGGAGACTTGGTGTCATGCTCAAGACGCTTCTCGAGGCGCTTCTCGAGAGCGCATTCTGCGGGTGATCAGCAAGGCCTGAATGCATTTCTGAGGTGTGCGGCGACTCACATCGTTCCCGGGCCGCGGGCTGCATGATGGCGTGCAGCATGCTCTGCCGCTGCTGGTCCGCCTCCTGCTGCTGCTCCTGCTGCTCCTGCTGCTGCTCCGGCGTCAGCGGCTGCTGCCCGCCCTGCAAGCGGCTCATTGGTGCGTTGTGTGCGGGCACAAAAAATGACCGGGCGGATTGTTGCCTTTGCGTCACAAGCAAGACAACTCATTTCACGCGATTTGCAGGCCGCCACCATGCACCGGCAGGCTATGAGGCCGACAGAAATGCTGACAATGATCTCCATCTGGTCAGCGTTGGCTGCATCGCAGCAATATTTTGCGGCGACACTGCAGCGTACCTGGCCGCCGCCGCCATACTGGCCCATGAGCTGCTGCATACGCCGCTGCCGGATTGCCTCCAGCTCCGGATCGTCTCCCTGCAATCAGCGACTTTCAGCTTGAGCATCTGGGTGGCGTTGAAGCGCATATTGCAGCACAGTGCGGCAGCGCGAGTCGCAAGCCGGTGCCAGCATGGTGTCCGCAGGTGTGCAACAATGTGCATTGTCGATGCCAGTTTGGTGTTTGCCACTCAAAGACAGCGTTCATGAGCAGGAGTGAAGCCAGTATAGGTGCTCACCATGGCGCCAAGACCTCTAAGCTTCCAGGGGTTGGACCGCCTACTTCAACGTCACAATCCCGGATTTCTCCTCAGGAGCGATTACGAACGACGCGCTGCTATGCTGCAGAAGCGAGCCACTTCTGTTCAAAATGGCGGTTCGCTCAGGATTGCAACCTTGGTACCAGCGAGCAAGGTGATACGAAACGCTCTCTCAGACTTCGCACAACGTGCGTGCGACGACAACGATGCAATAGCTCCAGGTTTAATGTGTTTTACCGAGGTCTTTCGCCTGCCGCCTTCCCCTGCTTCCGGAACTTTTCTGCAGGCCTGACGAGCGAGTGCTAGGACGCCGCACTTCGCAGTTTGCAGTCGACGGAATACGCCACGCTGCAACCTGCTCCCAAGAGAGCCGGCAACGCGTTGATCAGGGCGTACACCTCGGAGGCAGCCAATGCAAGCTTTCAGGTGCGGCGCGGTCAGCAAAGCTCGCTCAGACATGCGTGTGTGACGCATGAATCACCAGAAGCTCGCGAGAATGAAGACCGTTCGTAAGTAGCGACATGCAACCTGGCACAGATCAATCCTTTCCTCTGTCGCCGGCTCCCTTACGGCGCGCTGTGTGCATTGGTGCAGGGGCGCCGGCTTGTTCAGCGGCAGCGTCCTCGCGAACAGACAAGCCAGCGGCGCCGCGGCCGGCACCAGCGGCCGGCCGGCGGCCGCGGTCGCCGCCTACGAGCAGCGGCAGGGGCGCGGCAGCAGTGGGGGGCGGCAGGGCCGGGGCGGCGGCGGCGGCGGGCGCTTTGGCAGCGGCAGGGGCGGCGGAGGCCGCTCCAGTTCGCCACAGCGGCGGTACCGGGACGATGATGATACTGGCTCGCAGCGTCAGCAATATGGCAGAGGCGGCGGCAGGGGCGGCGGCGGCGGCAGAGGCGGCGCTGGCAGAGACCACCGAGACAGGAATGACGGCGGCGCCCCGCAACGCAGAGATAGCGGGCCAAGGTGTGCGCAGCCCTCTCGCTATGCAGGTCGATGACATGTGCAGCAACGTGTTATGTCAGTGCAGTGCACTTTGTCCCGCAGCAAGCGCGCCGCACGATCTGTTTGGCATTTGCCTGACGTTCAGGACATGAGCCGACAGCCATGCGCTGCAGCTGTGCTGTCCTAGGCATGCACGTGCGTCCGCCTGCAGGACCGTGCTTTTGATCCAACCAACAGCGCGTGACTGCTGACAGCATAACACTGTTTGCCTGCTGCAGGCGGCAGGAGTCGTGGCAGCAGCGGGAGCAGGCCGGGGGGCCCGCCAGCAAGGCCACTTTCTTCACGTCGCAGAGCTTCAAGGCGTGTGGCGCCTCGGAGGAGATGGTGGAGGCGCTGAAAGGAATGGGCATCACGCGCCCGTCCCACATTCAGGCAGGCAGAACATATTGACACATCTTCGAACAAAGCTTCCGTCACGTCATGACCAAAGGAGGAGATGGTGGCTGCCCAGGCAGGGGCTGCGAACTGCGCGCTCGTGCCACATCCAGGTGGGCAACGACCGCAGTTCACGCCTCGCAAGTGCGGAAAGTCCAGTCTCCTGCAGCGGGGCGTAGACTCCGTGGGCTTCTTGTGCGCCTCTTGAGGCTTGAATCGCCTACCTGCTTTCCTGTGTATCGTGGCCTCGACACGTCGGCTCTCTGCACAGCCTCCTGACCTTCGTGCTAGTCAACATATGTTTCCCTGGCCTTCACAGGCCGCAGCGTACCGGGCGCTGCAGTCGGACGCGCCACACGTGGCGGTGGCTGACCACGCCGGCAGCGGCAAGACGCTCGCCTACCTGGCGCCGCTGGTGCAGGTGCAGGCTTCGCGAGTGTGTGTGCCGATGCGACTGCCGATTGTGGTCGCTGTTGCTGCGAGCATCCTGCCGTCGCGACGGCCGCTTCATTCCTGTGTACTTCTGCTTGGAGCTCATGGCAGTGCAAGGCACCTACAGCTCAACACAGACATCTGGCGCTGCTGGTGCAGGCGCTGCGGGCTCAGAAAGACGGCGGCGAGCCCAGTGTTGAATTGGCTGCATTCTTGCACGTTTGGCACGTCCCACGAAGGGTCGCCTTCGCCATCAAGCGAATGCGAAACGAAGCTCGCGCTGCTGGTGCAGGCGCTGCGGGCGCAGGAGGCGGCGGCGGGCAAGCCGGTCACACGTCGCAACTGCCCTCGCCTAATCATCATCACGCCCACCGAAGGTACGCTGCTGGCACAGCACAGAAAGCTGTTGCTGTACAAGATGGCACACAAGATGGCACATAAATGAGGTGGCGCACAGAGTGGTGTCGTTGGTTTAGGGTTTAGGGTTGAACCCTAAACCCTAAACAGTGTTGCTGTAGAAAGTGGCGCACAAGTTTGCAGGTGTGTCGGCCTTTCATCTAGGGCCTCTGGACGCCATGCTGCTGCAATGTGCCCTGTCTGCGGTGGCTGTTCCTTGTAGGCTAGGTGCGGCGCGGCGCTGCCGGCGGATTTGCGCTGCAGACGCAATTCCGCTCCCGCATTCCTGCCGTCGTGACGGATGCTGGATTCTGTCATCGACCCTTTCCCTCGGCTTCCGACTCGCAGAGCTGTGCCAGCAGGCGCTGGCAGTGGTGCGATCTATCTGCCGTCACAGGCTGGATCGATTGTGTTGATCCACCCGCAAAAGCTGACTGCTCTCTGCTGCGCGTTCGCGGAGCTGCGCCAGCAGGTGCTGGTGCGGGGCCTGGCGGCCCGCCACCATGCATGCTGGGATTTGATCCCGCAGCGTGTGGAATAGTCTCCTTCCCAGCATAGTTTCCGAGTCCCGACGCCCTTCCCCTGCGCCGCAGAGCTGTGCCAGCAGGTGCTGGCGGTGGTACGAGGACTGGCGAAGGGCGCGCCGCTGCGCTCCGCCGCGCTGACCGGCGGCCGGCCCTGGAAGACGCAGCGGGAGACGCTGGACCAGGTGGGGTCTCTCCCAGGGTCCGTTTATCCACGCTTGGAGTCTAGGTACTCCAGGATGAGTGCTGTGGCGGGGTGAGGGCTGCGCAGCTCGCAAGCTGAGCCGGCAGTCTCTGCAGGGCCGGCCGGCCTTCGAGCGCCAGAAGAGCACTCGCTCTCGCGTGCCAGCGGCGCCGGCGGAAGTCTGCCATCCGACTCCTGGCACAGCAAGGACCCCCACCCTGGGGCATAGTCTGCGTGCGGTGCCGCGGCAGGGCGCGTACGCGGCGGCGGCTTGACCTCCTCGTAAAGCTTCTCTGGAAAGGGCTTCTCTGGAAAGGGCTTCACTGGAAAGGGCTTCTCTGGAAAGGGCTTCTCTGGAAAGGGGCTTCTTTGGAAAGGGCTTCAAGAGGCAGGCTGTCCCCACGAAGCGCATCCCTGCTGAACGAGCAGGGCGTGGACGTGGTGGTGGCGGCGCCTGGGCGCGCGCGGGAGCACCTCAGCGCTGGCACACTGCGCCTCGACGATGCCGCGGCGATCGTCCTCGACGAGGCGGACCTGCTGCTCAGTGAGTTGCTGCTCTGTCAGAAGGCATGGCGGGGCGAGAAGAAACGCACACTCCTGCGGGCTGCCTCGACTTTGTCGGGCATCTGAAGGCCGCGCCAGCACGCTGTGCCGTGACAACGCCGCGGCTGTCGTGCTCGACGCCGCGGACTTGCTGCTCATTGAGTGGTCTGCGCTTTGTCAGAGGACAATCGGATCAGGTCCCGTGTGGGAAATTTCATCGGGATCTGCGCCCTACCCACGCGGACCTTCTGAGAAGTCATTGCTTTTCTGACATTAGCATTGCTTTGTGCTGGCAGGCCAGTTCGGCTGAGGCTCCCAACAAGAAACCTGCTGCCCAGGAGACTTGACATCGATTCGATTGCATCGCAGGCGATGCCGCGGCGTTTGCGGAGCAGGTGGCGCCGCTGCGGCTGGCAGCACCTTCAGCGGCCCGCTTCGTACTGGTCACCGCGACGCTGCCGGCGCCGCTGTACGAGCACCTGCAGGCGGAGTTCCCCGGCATCGTGCCGGCGCTGGGCCCCGGCCTGCACCGCAGCGCGCCGGGTGAGTCGCAGGGACTTGGCTTTGCACAGGACAACGGATGCAGCGCCAGTTCCAAGGCATCATGCCGGCCCCGGCGCCCGGCCTGCGCGCCGCGATGGCCGGTCACAGACCGCTGCCGCAACAGCCTTTCAGCTCCTTGCCAGATTTGAAACCCTAAACCCTAAACCCTACATGTGCAGCGGACCCCATTGTCGACCGTCGTGTATGGTGCCGACCTTCCCTGTATCGTGCCAGCAGCATTGCCTTCACTCAATTCCAGGCGGTGATCCGTACTGCTCGAGACGTGTTCTTGGGCCTACAATTGCTTCTCGTTTCTGAGCCGCAGGCGTGCTGGAGCAGGTGGTGGACTGCTCCGGTGGGGAGGAGATCAATGAGGAGACGGGGTTCAACCGCAAGGCTGGCGCGCTGCTGCAGCTGCTGCGCTCCCAGGTGAAAGCAGCCTTTTGGTTCAGCATACAATCTCTCCGGGTGAATCTGATCCTCCGAAACGAGTTGTCCGTACCTGATGGTGACTGCGATCCGCGAGGCCGGCGGGCTGCTGCAGCTGCTGCGCTCCCCCCGGCGGTCATCTTCCCCTGCGAGCTGCGACAAGGCAGTTCACGCTCTGTCAACGCGCTGCACGTGAATGTGACTGAGCGTGTGGCGTGTGTTCAGGGTGGGTGGCTCGCGGCGCAGCAGCTGCTGCAACTTGGGACTTGCAGAGTCGAGTGCTCCTGCAGCAATGCACCATGCCGGCAGGGTTCTCAGACTTCAAGAAGTATCCAAACGCACGAAGGGCGTTGAGCCTCGGACTCAGCGCAACTGCAAGGGATTCCCAGGATACGCTTCCGAATAAAGTGAGACAGACATGCTGTGCTGTGTGTCCGCGCAGCCGGCGGAGCGCACCATCGTGTTCTGCAACAAGATCGACACTTGCCGCAAGGTGGAGAACCTGCTCAAGCGCGCGGCGGGCGGTGGGGAAGGTTTCCGAAACGGCGGCGGCGGCGGCGGCCGCTCCGGCGGCGGCTTTGACTACGATTCCGCTGACGAGCACGACCTGCTGGAAGCGGAAGCAGGAAGCAGCGGTAGGGAGCCGGCGTACGAGGTGCTGCCGTACCACGCGGCGATCGCGGACAGGCTGCGGACAGGCAACCTCCAGGTTGGGATTGCTCTATGAGAACTTTTCAGACAGGATGGCATCTGCCGCAGCATAAGTAGTGATGGAATGGTGAGGATCGTGGACGGCTGCGGAATCGCAATCACAGCAATCTGCAGGTGGGCCCTTTTGAACAGATGTTATCGCATTATGACACGTCTCACCTGGCAGTGACGATGGAACGGCGATGATGACTCGGCGATGCAAGGGGCGGCTGCGGCCTGCAGACGTGCTCTGCTGGCAGGAGTGGCGGCAGCAGCAGAACCTGTTGCACAGCCGCAAGGATGCATCACCAATGAACACTGTGCGCACTGGCCTGATGCTGCACAGCTGGCATCTGCCTGCTTTTGAGCAGTCGCTAGCACTGCAACTGCACAGCAGATCGGCAGTCATTCACCCAGGCAGGTACATTAAAGGCATGCAATCACCGTGGAGGCATGGGCTCCACACGCCTGCCGCTCCTGCAGTGTCCTCATCTTCCACATCTGCCAGCCCTCTCTGCGCCAACCACACAGGCGTTCATGCGGCCGCCGCGCTTTGGCGACGCGCCGGCGGTGCTGGTGGCCACCGACCGCGCCTCCCGCGGCATCGACGCGCCCGGCGTCGGCCATGTCGTGCTCTTCGAATTCCCGCGGGATCCGTCAGAGTACGTGCGCCGTGCGGGGCGCACCGCGCGCGGCGCCACCGGCCGCGGCACCGTTTCGCTGCTGGTTCTCGGCCGCCAGGCGCGGTTTCCACTGTGTCTGACTCGCAATCTTCAGGGAATACCAAGCCCAACTCGGTATCCATCCCCTGTAATCTTCGTGTTTCAGAAGCATGACATGTGCGCCGCGCGCGGCGCCACCAGCCGCGGCACCGTCTCGCTGCTGGTGCTGGGCCGCCACGTGCGGCTTTGTGCAACGCCTGTTTCGTTGCCGTATTGTTTCGGAATTGTGCGCCGCGCGGGGCGCGGCACCATGTCGCTGCCGGTGCTGGGGCCCCAGGGTGGGACCTCAATGTGTCTTGTGCTGCCTTTCATCCTCTTGAGAAAGCGTTTGGGAGGTTCAAGACGGCATTGCGATCAAGATAGCATCGACTGCCCTGCCCAACTGCCTCCAGCAAACTCATGCAGTTGCCCCTTGTCTGTTTGTCTGTGCGCTGGCTGTGACGGAGGAGCGGTCGCGATGCCGCGGCCCAAGCCGCCAATCAACCGCAGCCCCTCAAGCCGCCCCGTGCCCGCCGATCGAACTCTGCTTTGCGATGAGCGAATGCTGCGGCGCCGTGCTGCGCAGGTGAGCCTGGCGAAGGACGTGGTGGAGCGCAATGCGCGCGGCTCGCCGATCCACGCAGTGCCGGCGCCGCTGTCCTCCGGCGGGGGGGTGCAGTCCCGCGGCCAGGCCGCCGCGGCGTCAGCAGCCGCTGCTGTTGCAGCTGCCGCAGAGGCGCCGCCGGGCCAGCAGCCGACGGCTGCGGCGGGGATGGCGGCGGGTGAGGCGGGCGCTGCTGCCACGCTAGGGCGGCGGGCGTGGCGCCGGCAGCAGACGGAAACCACCAGCGGGGTCGCATCGGAGGTCGCAACCCTGCTTGAGGCCGTCAGGGACTAATGAGCATCACGCCATCCGCGTTCGAGTTGTGGCGGTGCTGGCTCGAGACTAGGGGACACTATGTGCAACTAGTATCTGGTGTCCCTTATTATCGGACGGTCGGACTGACGAAAGCACGTGCGCATCTGGTTGGACGACCCAACTTCATCACCCCTGATCCAACAGCCCAGTCAATTGTGTTGAACTCTTGGCTGCAATTGCCAGGTGATTTTCGCAGCTTCTGCTGCAGTGTGACTAGGCAGTGCGCAGCACGAATCGTCGGCTCACGTAACGTGCGACACGATCGAGAATGTCGTCCTGCAGGGCGCGGTCTATTCCGACATTCTGCGGCAGCTGTGACGTTTATCACAGCGTGGCACTGGCGCGGCGGGCAGCTCCATCTTGGAAACATGCAAGCATGGATCCTGATGCTGCGCGCTGTGCGATTGACGAAGTAGCAGACGCCAGACCTACATGGGTGTCTACCACAGCGCGCAGGGCTGTCTCTGTCCCTTACTTAAGGCTGTGCAGCGTGCCCCATGAAGGGTTCCACCGCATGCAGTCAGCTTTTGTGACAGCTGCCGCACGCGGCAGCCACGGCGGCAGCCAGCATAGCCGGCATGCCCATCAGATCAGACGCGGGTAGCAGTATGCTGGAACAGCGCTGTGCAGCACCGGTGCCACATGCAGCAACAGCTGGAATGGCTGGCGCTGTCAGCGCGTCACGACAGCAAGATGACACATGTGTTGGAGCAATGCCAGCAGTCAACTTGGCCGCGTGTCATCCGTGCAAGCTTGGTCGGGCAGCAGATAGCACACATACAAGGCCAATGCTGCGCCCAAACACATTCGCAGGGCAACGCTGGCGACGATGCCATTTCTGGCACGTGATGCAACATATCGTCATCATCTCGGGCCAGGTGGCTATCCCGGAGGACGGCAACACCGTACCAGTCGTGTGCCGAATATCAGCAAGATTCGCAATCAATCCTCACTTCCACATTGACCTTTCTCGTTCTTGGCGCCGGCTCCCGCACTGCACCACCACAGCGCGTCCGGAGCTAGGCTGCAGTGAGGTTTGGACCGGGACACGGGCGATACACGGTAGGCCTTTTTCGTTCCGCGATGGGCTGCCCTAGAGTTGTCCTGGGGAGCTGAGCAGAATACACGATCCAATCAGCGGCAGGCACAGACCTCGCCGGACCCAGCGCGATCGCGATCTCTTGTTGCACTCAGATAGAGTGCCGCGGGCTAGCAGGATGGCCGATGGCAGTCAGATTGGGCACCGTCCCGGCTGATGCAACACGGATGCTCCGCACGCGAACTTTTCCAGCAGCGCAGCGATTGATTCGTGCTATTGCGGAGCCCTTGTGCAATCCTACAGGCCGGAAGTGCCGAATGCATGCGGGAATGGTGTGAGCGCTAGTCCGAGCAGTCGAGCGCGTCTTGGGTGTAACAGGCGCATTCGATGCGGACTCCTCCTCTTGTGACGCGGCTGCAGGCCTAGACACAGTATTTGCATGAGTGCAGCGCTTAGGCATCGATCTGCATCGAACCGCAACCGAGACGGATGCCTTTTGCCCAGGTTGGTCCTGCACCGCTTGTTCGGTTGGGCGAGCATCTCGTAGCGATCAGGGCCCTGGCATACACATGACATTCCAAAGTGTATTGAATGTAGCGTGAACTAGCATATCATGCCCTGCTGGCGATGCAGCGGCCTTCGACGCAGTCGCGAGCGACTCCGATGCACAGGCCTGTCAAACTGCCATAGATTTGCACCTGGTATGGCGGTATGCATCCGCCACAATTAAGTTACATTGCATTGCATTATAGAGGATCTGCCGGGCATATGGTATTTTTTGCAACGGCGGCGCCGGGCAAACTCGTGCTCGGGCGACGCCGGGGCGTGGTTCAAACCTCGGGCAGCCTGCCTCGCGTCACTCATGTGGCAGCACAAGCCAAGGTTGAATCAAACGTGATTCATCGGCACTTGCACTGCAATCGGGTGGCAACAGGGGTCACTGCGCTCGTGACTCGACGACAAAACTCGGCCATCGCCCGCGCAGACGTGTCTGATGCTCTCGGTGTGACCACCAACCCTCATAAACCTACAATGCGAGGCTATATAGACGCTCGACGGTCGCGCGTCGATCTTCTATGGCAGGCAAGGCCGCGGTTGCCCTGCTGGGATGCGACTGTTCGTTCCTCGGGCTTCTCTACTAAATGCATGCCGGACTGCCTGATTGCTCGCCAGATCTAGACTCTGCTATCATTTATCTATGATTGCGGCAGCCGGTGTAGACGATTCCAGTCTCGCCGTGACGCAGATTAGCACAGCTCCGAGCTGTGTTCTTCCGTGCACGCATCCAAAAGACAACCAAAAGGCATTCGCCACGGCAGCCAGCCGGGACTTTCTGCTCATTGCAGACAGGGATGCATGCCGCAGCAGGCCTGAAGATGCAAGCGCAACGCATATGTCAATACGGAATGACATTTCCGACCGGCACACAGTGGCACCTCTGGGAGCGGCGGCGCCTGTGGAGCAGAGGGTCTGTCGTGCGTGGCTCTCCCTTAGGGGGCGGCTAGAGTGGAGAATGCGACGTCAAAGCGAAGAAGTCCTTTCGTGCTGCTCGCTGCATGTAGCTGACGGTTTGCGTGTGAAGAGTGCACAGGGCGCATCCAGAGCTGCAGTCAGGAGCCGTTGTGACGAGGACATGTTGCCAGCCTCGTACTAGCCATCCAAGCACAGGCAGCCCATGGTGAGTCGATCTCAAACGTTTGGTTACCATGCCGGCGCTGCTTCAACGGAGCGTGCACATCAGAGAGCAGCTCCGGCGGCAGCGGAAAGGGTAGCGGCTGCAGCTTCGGCTGCAGAGTCGATTTTGGCTGTGACAGCACCAGCTGCAAACTGACAGCTCATCGCTTCCTGTCAGGAGTCATACTCACCAGCCTGAAAGTATATGCATCAGTGTGGGCCTCTCTGACAATGATATTATCGTTTTGCTGCAGGCTAGCCCGGTGGGCCGCCGGCTGATGCCGGCTGCCGCAGCGCTGCTGCTGCTGGCGGCGCTGCTGACGGCCACGCCCGCAGACGCACAGAAAAAGCCCATGCCGCCAAGCTGCCCAATGGGTGGAGGCCCGCCCAACTGCGAAGCCAGCGGTCCCAGCTGCTACTGCTACGACAGGGTGGGCACATTTACTGCTGCATGTGTCGTCGGTTTTCATGGTGAAAACTTTTCGGTCACTTCCAGCTGTGCAGCCTGAACTGCTAGCTGGCAGTTGCCATCTGACCTGATGCTCCCTGTGCATCTGCCGCTGCGGGCCGGCAGCGCACTGCTGATGCCGCGCCTGCGTGCGCTTCCATATGCCTCATGAAGAAGCTTCCTACCGTGCGCCACGCCGCAAGCTCCTCACGCGACTCGTCTTTGCGCTGCAGAACAATAAGTCAGCAGGTTACAAGCCAAGCGACCCGACCTTCGGGTCGATGCAAAGCGACTGCGCGCCGAAGGCCACGTCCGCCAACTGGGTCGGCTACATCTACATTCCGGAGGGCGAGGACGGCAATTACACCTTCAAGCTCGGCAAGAGGGGCGGCGCCGCCAAGCTGCACCTAGACGACGAAAGCCTCAGCAGCCCCATCATCGACACCACGGGCACCTCCGGTGAGCGCACGCTTTGGCATAACCCGCAGCCCTGTGCTGGCGCGCCGATCGCCTTCGGATGAACGCTGCAGGCAGCCCGTGCTGGCAGTTATAGCCAGGGCAGGCCTGTCCTTCTGTCACGACGGTCCCCAAGCACAGCTCCGCTAAGATTCACCGATTCAGACCGTCGTGAAAACGCTCGTCAGCATGACAGCGTGTGTTCTGTGGCGCCCTTGCGGCACCCCAACCTCCATGCGCGAGAGCTGGCTTTCCGCAGCCAATGATTGCGACTGCCGCCGATCACATGCCCCCCATCGGCTGGTCGATCAAGCACACACTCATGCGCATGTAAGCTCCCTGTGTGTTACCTTCACCCTTATCATGATGACAGCCCCTGCAATTGCAACTTTGCATGTAAGGAATCGAGAGCAACGGTCCGCTTTCAAGGCAAGTGAAACAAACAGGCGCTGAACAGCTGGTGCTTCCATGTGTGTTGCAGGCGATAGAAAGTCGAAGCAGCAGCTGCTGATCTCGGGCTACCACTACCTCGTGGTGGAATTTGTGAAGTCCGATGGTTCCAGCGAGCCAAAGGTGCGTGGCATCATCTGAGCTGCACCCAATGCCTGTAGCATGCTCTATTTTTCTCTGTTCGTGTGTGACTTTATATTGGTTGTTGTCGTATGTCGCTCCCGCTGGAGTTGTTGCCCTAGTAGCCCACTTGGTGCAAACTCTGATTTTCCTTAATCGTCTTTGCTTTTCAGGTGGACCTGAAGTGGTCTGGTGACTACTGCTGCGAAGGCAGCGGCTACTGCGACATCCCGCCGCCCACCTGGTGCTCCTGCCCGCCAGTGTATGCGCTGCCCCCGCCGACGGCCGGCAATACGATGCCGCCACCATCGCCGCCGCCGGTCCCACCACCGCCAAAGATGATGAAGAAGCCCCCGCCGCCATCGCCTTCTCCGCCGCCGCCGCAGCCGCCTCCAGCGCCGCCGCCGTCGCCGCCGCTGCTTCCACCGCCGCCAAAGATGAAGAAGAAGCCCCCGCCGCCATCGCCTTCGCCGCCGCCGCCGCAGCCGCCTCCAGCGCCGCCGCCGTCGCCGCCGCTGGTTCCGCCACCGCCAAAGAGGAGGAAGAAGCCACCCCCGCCTTCGCCTTCGCCGCCGCCGCCGCAGCCCCCACCGGCGCCGCCGCCAGCTTCTCCCCCACCAGGGGTGCCACTCCCTGTACGGGATGTGGGGCCGCCCCCAGCCACGATCTTGGCGCCGCCGCCCTTCATGTGCCCGTACGGCACCAAGAAGAAGTGCGTTTGCAACGTCAAGTGCAAGTACCAGTACCGGGAGACCTACAGCAGCGGCATGAAGCGGCGGCAGCTGCTTGACAACAAGCCGTCGCCAGCACTGCCGAGCTCCGCACCGGGATGTGGTGAGCCGTACT
>JAABUL010002629.1_pt1 | contig 29208 bp, 25 predicted proteins | sample 5559151 | NCBI WGS metagenome assembly JAABUL01 (sample SAMN10711876, study PRJNA513368) | rock metagenome | isolation source: Antarctica rocks | place: Antarctica: Victoria Land, Pudding Butte sud
ACAGGATGCACTGGAGCGGAGTGTCAGTGGCGGATTTCCGCCTACGGTGAAGGAGGAGGATGGCGTTAATGGCGAGGAGGGTGGGAGGAAGAGGGCAGCGAGTGGTGCGGGCAGTTTGAAGGGTGTGGCCGAGGAGCCGGATGATGATAGGGTGGATGCGAAGAATGCTGCTAGTCGATTGGCTACGAGTACGTTTTGAGGTGGAAAAGTTGTGTAAGCTAGGCTCGAGGAGCATGAGGCGGTTTGGTCTGTAGGCGATGTACATTTCATTCCCTTGTAGCCTTCCTCTTTGGGAAGCATCAGCAGCTATTCTGTCTGATATCATATCATTTTCAACGGCGTTGACGCATTTCTCTCGTAACAACGCCGTTTCATCTCACATCATCTCATGTCTTCGTACCATCCCTTACCACCTCAACATGTCCGCCAGCAAGAGATATCAACCGACAAGACACGTACGTTCACCGACAAACCACGTCCATCACATCAATCATCAACATCACATCATATCATATCAATCTCGAACACCCCTCATCCACAACCATCAAGCCTCTTCGATCCTCTCGCGGAACATGTCCTCCAGCACCTTCCTAAACACTCTCTTCCCCCTATTGCTAGCAACATACTGATCCACCATCGCAAAGCTGACCTGATCCTTTACACTCTCGAGGAAACGCTTGTATTCGATGACGGAAAGACATGTGCCACCAGGTTTAGCACTCTTACAACGATCCCGTACGACGGCAGTTTTGTGGGCCCCATCGTCTACCTCAGATGCCTGTTCATCATCGTCGACATCCTCCTCCTCTCCCTCCTCCCACTCCTCCACGTTCGGATTGTAGGTGCCGCTCTCGTCTTCATCGATGACTACTGGTGAGGCGAGGGTTTGACGAGCTGCGCTCCGAAAGCCGTACGGGGAGGTCGCGGTAGGTGGAGGTATGACGTCCGACGAAAGGGGCTCCGCGAGTTCATCTTGGAGCTCTTGGAGGTCTGGAGGCGGAGGGGTTGAGCGGGGAGGTGAGACCGGTAGTGGCGGGCTGGGGAGGTGGGTGGATTGAGGAGGGACCGGGGTGATTATTTTAGACGCTTTGGATGCGACTGACCACTTGGGGGTGTTGTGGAATAGCGTACGTCGTGTGGGCGGAGGAGGAATGGATGTAGAAGTGGCATGTTGGGACTTGGTTGGTGCAACTCTTGGCGTACCGATGTTACGATCTGTAGTCTTCTCGTGTGTGGTTGCCGCGGATGTTTCGCTACCATCACGGAATGCATTAGCGTGCGAGCGTTTTGCTGACTTCGTGGGGGTGTCTTCAGGCGTTGGTGGGAGTTTGTGCTTTAGGAAGACGTTGGCTGTCGTTATGGACTTCTTTGGCGTGGTGAGGTACGCTCCGTTAGTGGGCTGTTGGCATGGACTCAGTAAGTGAGGTATTGTTTCATTTGATACCTGACCGCAAATTTGTCAGAAACCAGGACACCGAGTCTCACTAGGATATTGATATACCTCGAGGTCTTTCGGAGGACTTGGCAATTGTACTTTAGCTAGGACAGACCTCGCAAGTGCACAGGCTTGCTTGGCCTCATCTTCTGAGACCTGCAATACTTCGCCTTCGAAGCTCGGTGAGGTGGAGTCGGCTTGCAAGGTTCGAGCGGAGGAGAACGACGATGAGACTGGTTGAGAGAGCATACTGGGCCCATGTACAAGCTGAAAAGGTGATGGAGTAGAGGTATAAGTAGTAGATAGGAGCTCAAGCTGGAAGATTGATGAGCGACTGAACTGACATGTTGCAAGGCAGCGGTCTGTGAGTCTCACATGAGACTGACGCGTCCAAAATTCAGCAGTGACACATTGCTGTACACACGATGATAGTGTCAGACTGGGAAGATATGATAAGTTACAGCTTAACGCGTGAACGTAGATGCTGCGCGTGATATATAGAGGCAAGACAATTCCGAAAACCATTCTACGCGGTTCTGTAGACGCTAGTTGGCGCTAAGAGTTGCCAAGATGAGACAGTCTATCCGTGTTTCTGATGTCTGCTCGTTATCACCTCGTTCACATATAAGCCCGAACCATCTTCTGGAACCTAGTCAAAGATACACCGTGGCCACCGTGTAAATACTTTTGCCCCCGTTGTTGAGGACTGGAAAATTTGGATGGCCGTAGGTTGGGAGCAGAAGCCCTTGACTTCTTGGCTCGTGGTTACACAGGCATTGATGTAGCATCTGTAGATCGCTGATACCAGGGGATGTGCACCAAGATGATGGTATGGTGAGAGTTTCTCACTTCTTCGGGGCTCTAGAGCATATGGATGATATGGTACAGAGGAGAGGCTGTGTCGCCAGGTATGTTCCTAAACTGGAACAGCCAAGACACAATACTGAGAAAGACACAGCAAATTCGATCGGTTCTTTTGAGAGACGGCCGCCGTTCCGGATGGGATCCTTCCATGCGGGTTCTCATGAGAGGGGGCTCCGAAGTTCCGACTTGACTGTTACCGTTCCTCTGTTCCACAAGTCTCTGATTTGCACGCTGGATCGTTCAGGAAAGCAAGTGCTCGAGCGATCGTCCTTATGTAAAGCAGTCGCTGAGCGGCTTGGAGCGTGAGTAGTTAACTAGGGTTTCCCTCTTTGGCATTCCATGTGAGAAAGCAGGCTTGGTGTGTGGTTGAGGTAGTCATCAAGTCAATGTAGAGCCCAACCAGTCAGGCAGTCAGTCTGCAAAGCCAGAGCATCGTCGTGTCATGGTCCTGTTATACTGGGCTTCCTCAGCCTCTCGACAGCAATCTTCGTCCCAATAACAACAATCTTATTTTCCTCCTTATGGATCCTCTCCTTCAACTTTTCCAGATCCTCATCCACCCCTTTGATAAACGGAATCTCTTCCACAAGTATCGGCTCTCCGGTGTCTACCTCGAGTACCACATAATGAATCATGATCCCCAACTTCTGAATCTTCCCATCTAACCAATCTTGATGCGCTCGTTCAATCGCCCCAGCGCCATTATAGGCTCCGGGCAGCGCGGGGTGGAGATTGATCACCGGAACATTGGCTGAAAGTAGACGGTCTAGGAAGGTGTGGGCGAGGATGTGCATCCAGCCGGCACAGACCACAATATCAGGTTTATCTTGAAGGAGGGCTATGGCGAGATCGAGATCGTATTTTGAGCGCGCGAGGTCATTATCGCCGGGGTATTTCTTCTTATAATCGAGAAGATTGTGGTAGGATGTAGGAATATTCACTTCTTTGGCTCTGGTAAGACCGTAGGCTGCTCTGCGGTTAGATGTAACGCGGACGATGCAGCAGTGTTGAAGGGCGTCTTTTTGGGCGTCAATTAAGGCTTGCAGGTTGGATCCATTTCCTAAGTTTCGTCAGCCAACTAAGGACTCCGCAGCGCGATGATGAAGTTCACCAGATATGAGTACGGATATCCGCGTCTTGTTGTGATCCGTCATAGTGATTGCGCAGAAGCAGAGAATGGTTCTCTTTTGTTATGGAAGTCGATTTGTCTATCGCCGCAATCTCCGTCGAGGTGTCCCGCCAACAGACCTTGGTAAACAAAGCTTTCGACTTCGACATATGCTATCTCGTGCGCGATGAGCATGTTCGCGCGATGAGTTTTAGACTATAGTAGTAATCATGCTTCTTACAAGCGGCCAAATCTCCCTCGCCATCTCTTCATCTGTCGGTCTGTCAGCGCTCGTCGAACCCTACATCAATCAATACTAATGGACCCGACTAGTCTTCACATTTACAACCCTCCTTTTCCTCTCCGGCTACGTCCTTCAACAAAAGACCGTCCGTTCCCTCCAGGCCGCTATCCACCCACACCTGCCACCACCTCCACCCGTCGCAAATCCGGTTCTCGCAAAACACTTCGGCGCGCCCCCAGGCCACAGCTTCTATGATAAGTTTCTCGCCTCAAACCGACCCAAAGGCGGATGGGCGAAGGCTGCGTACGTACAGCTGGTGAGGAGACCACACGAGGTATGTGGCGCCGTGATGGGAGCGAAGGAACTGCATGTTGGAGAGAGCATGGCGCAGAGGATTATAATGTTTCCCCGGGAGTGGGATAAGGCACTGGATGAGGGCGAGACGAGGGATGCCAGCGTGGAGACGAGTAGGCGGCTTTTGAGGAAGGCGGCGAAGGAGTTCAAGGTCATGTTGCAGCCGATTGATGGGGTAGCGCAGGTTGAGGGAGGAGTCAAGTTGACGGAAGAGGAGAGATATCCGCTTACGAACGTACTGAGCTTGATCAGCTACAACCGAATCCTGCTGCTTCAGCTACCAGGACTCATTCTGGACTCGACGCCTTTAGATCTGCTCTTTACGCTTCCCATGGAGAAGCCGTTGCTTGGGCTTTCGGATCCGCAAGATGAAAGCCGGGAGCCCACGATCTTGTTGTTCGAACCCTCGAGAGATACATACCAAGACGTCGCAGCTACCCTTCCCGAAGGCGCCTATCCAGACTCCGAGTTCCTGCAGAAGGTCCACACCGAGCATGCTCCCGAAGACCCGGAACATCAAGTTCATCTCTTGGCCACGACGGGCTTGCTGGAGAACGAAGGCTCGGGGATCAATGCAACAGACTTCTTTGAGATGACTGCTTACGTACATCTTTCCGATCCAGGGCTGCCAGGACCTGAATACGACATTCCACGGCATGACTATGTGAAAGCCATGCCAGGTACGACGGAAGCAAGGAGGGTGTGGGAGAGTGTGTATATGAGATTCCGAGATGCGAGGATGGACGTTTGTGGATTGGATTTGGAGCCTGTTGAGATCTATGCATCAACGGAGTCAGAATTGAGAAAGAGCTGAACTGATGTAACACTCCATGATGATATACGTATACAAGGTTTGTGTTGGGAGCGCTGGGATTTTTGATGTATAACTGATACCCTTTGATTGAACAAAAACGCTATAATGATGCCCAGCATTTTTTTGACGACAGGCTGGCATGAGCTGCTTGCCCTGTGTAATCCATTCGAAAGACCTAGCACGTTCCTTGTTATCGTTGATTTCTCCCAGAATCCCAAGACATGAATCAATAAATGAACACCAACCCTCCGTCTCCTCGAGGGACCTAGCAGTTCTGTCGTGCTAGTTTGGCGGTCCGATCAACCGCCAACAAAAGGTAACAAACCTCAACAGGAAAACGCTTCGAAGCACTCCCTGAGCAAAACTTCTCCGAAAATTTTCATAGGGCCACTTCAGTACAGGTGGCCTGAGCTTTTTGCGGGTTCTCTGGGAGACCGGATGGTGTATTGTTAGATATAAAGAAGCCTCGAGGGTGGATTTTGTGGAGTTTGCAAACGCGATAGTGCAATGATGGCGCCAAATTATCTGAAGTTCTCCGCCACTATGCGTTACCATTCTTAGATCTTACGCATGCCGGCATTTTGACGTCATCCTTAATGGCAGGAATGTTACTAGAGTCAACGACAGAAGTGTTCATAATATACGAATGTCAGTTCATCGCTCACACGTTGAGTCTTTGTTTGGAGCACCATTGGTTGCCCGGTTTGAATTTTCGTGGATCCATAACTGCCAAATCGCATTCCCGTAGATATGCATCGTGTTCTCATGTTAAACATGAACTCGTAGGCCCATAGCGATAGTTAGCTGGCCTGCCTCTTCATCCTCTCCTCTGCAGCCCTCGCCCTCCTCTCCCTCTCAACCTTCGTCCTCATTTCAGACGTCATACCCCTAGCATCTTCCATTCTCCTTTCCTCTGCGGTCTTAGGTTGCGTACCAAGAGCCTTACCACCCTTCTTAGCGGTCGTATCGACTTTAGGTGGCTCCTTCCTTAACCGTTCTTCCTCCGCCTTCCTCCGCTCACTCTCAACTTTCTCGGCTTCAGATTTCTCACGCTGGTCGCGTGAATTAGCCTCAGCTTTTGACAGCGGAGACGGCACATGTGCGTCAATCCAGTCCCACTTTGTTTCACCTAGCTCACTCCGGGCGACTCTGAACGCATCTCTTGTAGCCCTGTCGCCTGCTAGGTCGAAAGCAGGCTTTCCTTCGCCATTAGGGTAAGCAGGATCAGCCCCAGCTTTTGTCAGAAGGGCTAATACGACAGCTGGAGAATTGATGGAGGAAGCTAGATGCAATGGTGTAGGAGCATGATGATCCGCCTGCGTCGAAGGGGAATGAAAATCATAATTTGCGGACAGAGAGTGGGAGGAGAGATAAGAGATAAGTGCAGGGGCTTTGGAGCGGCGGATCAGTGCTTGCAGTTGCGAGGTGTGAAGTGACGCTTCTTCCTCTTCTTTGGAGATTTTCGATTTTTGGGGGGGGACAGGAGCTTTGGTCTGTGTGAGCTTGGTGGACTCTGCTTCTACAGCGGCTGCAGCTGCTGTGAGAGTTGCTTCATCAAGTTCGCTGACCTTCACCCGTGTGAGCTCAACGAATGATCGCATCAGCTCTGTTTGGGTAGCGCGTCGGGTGCTGAACGGAAATGTGCGATTTCGAGGATCATTCTGTCGTAGAACTTGGCTCTCATAGGGACCAAACAGGATACGGCGATTTGAGCTACCCGTGGCACGGACAAAAATAAGCTGCGCAATGCCAATAAGATCTTTCCACTCAGCAAGTAGAGCGCGTATCTCCTGCTCAAGAGCAACTTCGTTATATCTTCGGATTTGAGCACCCGCGGAGTTTGCAGCTCCCTTAGCAGAATCATTAGATGACTGAGCACCTCCCTGCTTCCGGCGTGTAGTATAGCGGTGGAACGTCTTGTGCGCTATGACAATAGCTTGACGTTGCTCGGAGCCTGTAGAATGTTTCTCTAGCTTAGGGGCCAGCGACACGATCATGCCCGCAAAGTGACCTCCTCCTATCATGCACATGAAGATTGAAGGACTGGTCATGGCGGAAGGAAGACGTACGCCATTTGAACGATCTGCAGGTGGGGACTTTGCGGCAACAGGGCGGAGCTGCTTTGTCCGGAGTACGCTGACCGTGTCTGGCTCCTCTTGTTCCGTATTGCTAAAGAGCGCTCTGTAGACTCCAAGCGAGGTGTTCGAAGGAAGGAGCGACGTAGAGAACCAAAGCAGCGGAGGCTTGCCAGCTCCTCGTTTCGGCTTTTTTGGCATGAAATCCTCCTCTTTGGCATCTCCATTCGAAAGCTTGGCTTGCTTCTTCAACAAAGCCGTCAAAGTACTCTCTTTGAATCCTTCCCCATCAGCTTCTGATTCCGATGACTCTGGACCCGATCCCGATAAGCTCTCATCCAACTCATCGACCAATTTTTCGAATTCACTTTCCACGACTGAGTGTCCTCCTCTGACCTTCTGCTTCAAGTTGTAATTGTGCCAATCTGATCTAACATGGATACGCTGCTCTTGGACGCTAGAAAATGAAGTGTTGCAGAGGTGGCAGGTTGTCGAAAGCCTAGTCTCTGAGCGAGCCCTTTCCCGCTCTTCTTTTTGGACTTCAAATAGTGACTGCGAAGATTCGTCCGGGGGAGTCTGGAGGACCGTGGGATCTATTAGATGGAGAGTGACTAGGAGTTCCTGCGGAAGGTCGAAGACTACGCGATACCATCATCAGTATTCTTATGTCACGTTTAGGCAGGATCAGTACCGTATAGTGGCTTTTTGAGAACCTCGCCGGCATTTGCAGCCATCCTCGACATAAGGAATTTTGTGCAAAAATAAACAGAAGGAAGTGAACGCGGTGGACGATGATTAGATGATGTCGTTCGTTTTCTGGGTTCGGCTAGCTCATCTACCTTTGGTGCCCAGCAGTCAAATGAGTCATCTACAGCATACCCCTTTTTCGACTCCCAATCCTTAGCAATTATGGTGTTACAAGCAGTGTTCAGAGAAAACAGTCTCGATTGATTCTATGCAGTCATCATTCATGATCCCTGGGTATTGATGCATTGCCCCAACATGGGATGCAAAGCTCCGAATAAATACAAAAGCAAATCTATATGGGTTGACAATAATTGGCTGGGAAGCTTCCTTGTACACCTTTCAGCTCCCCTTCCCACCAGTCATCGGTACTATCTGTCTTTTTGACCACCTTGATCCGATCTCCTTCCCTGAACGCCAAGTCGCCTTGTCCTTGCCCCGCAAAGTCGTAAAGCGCAGTCACCCAGAAACCTTGCGTCGAGGCTATTCTTTTGGGCGGAGGCGGTGGCGGCTTCTTCTTGCCCGCTGCGATCGAAGCCATTGAAGAATTTGAAGGCAGCCGATCTCGAGTGAAGTAGTCGCCTCGAGGGCCAGCAGGGGCATGCATTGCTGGATCTCCTGGTGATGGACTTGTGATAATGGATGAATTGTAATTAGGCGTTGCCAGTCCCAGTGATGTCTGAGATGGAACGGATGATATTCTAGGTCGGGTTTCTCTATGGTCTGGCGAAGGTGGATCTGATGAAGCACTCATTGCTGGGTAAGGATGAGGCCTTGATGAATTAGATTGATTGCTTGGTAGGCGTTGAGAGACACCATTACGGATGTTAAGACCAGTCGTAGAGCTATATGGCTTGTCATCAATGGCCGCCTGATTACTTGGACGCCGATGGACCTGCGAAGATACGCCATTGCGGATATTGAGACCAGTAACGGAACTATGGGGTTTCTCTTGTAATTGCATAGACGTTTGTACAGTCTTGCCTTTGGCAATACATGCCAGACCAGTCTCAATGTCATTTTTCGCTGGCTGAAAATCTGCGTCCCACGTGTGTATGATTTGTCCAGCAGACTGTGGCGGTTCTGGGAAGCCCTCCTCGTTGCAAAAGGTATGGAGCAATGTGTAGTATTGGGCCAGAAGGGTGTGTTGTGTCATGATCTGGGTTGCAAGAAGATGTGGAAGAAGCGAAAAAGTAGCGGTAACGACAGGTGGAAGACTGCTTTTCAAATGATCGTCCGCGACCTCATACTCCTGGTCATTGATTAGCAGGGCACCCTCAATCACGCTAAATCATTCAGAAACGTCCGTCAAGATTTCCCGAGATGGTGTGCGTATATTTGAGGTGTTCCCTCGGTCGGATTCGAAAATTTCTACAACATACATCTTTTGCCCGAACGAGTTCATTTTCCGCCTTCTCTAGAGCCGCATTATCACGTTCTGATCTTTTAGTCTTCTTCCTCCCGTTATCAACTCTTGCTTGATACTTTTCAAAGTCCAACTGCACACATCAGCACGGCTGGTGGAGGCCTTGCGGGGCGATTCGGCAGACCTTTTTGTCCCCTCGCTTCTTTACGACCTTCTTCATAGGCTGAATTGAGTCTTTTGCATCCTGTGCGGGTTTTATGATCCTTGTGTCGACGGCGGCGACTTCCTCCAGCAGGTCCGTCCGGAGTTCGTCGTAGGCGGTGTGAAGTTTGGTAGTCCTCCTCATTACATTTTGGGGTGTAATCACTGGCTCATGTGCTGCGGATTCGTCGTTGGCCCCAACAATTGGAGCGTACATGGATTCAAAGCCGTATATGAGTCGTTGCTGCGTTCCTAGGATATCTCTCCACGAGTCCCGCCATGCTTTGGACGCTTCAATGACCTGTCACCCTCAAATCAGCCGTGACTCTATCGAGTATATTCTGTTAGACGAAAACCTTGGCAAGCATGATATCGGCATCTTCGAAGTCCTTGAGCAGAACTCCGACCTGGGCCTCATCTGCCGTCCGTGGGAGGAACTTTCCAAAGCGTCTCTGCATAGATTGCATATCGGCGACAGGAGGCTTGGCAAGGACACGATGGCTAACACCGAACAGAAGATGATCAGGCGAGAGATTGAATAAATTCAGTTGTCGAGTAGACACCGGAAGACCCCAACGCTGTGAAGTGAAGGCTGAATGGGCCTTGGCACGCTTGTGACCTGTCAATCGAGATTCCACGCGGCTATGGTGGCTTCCCGCCTCGGGCCCGAGGCCTTCTCTGTTCAAGCATGCGCACCCACATTCCACAACACACAATCTGAACAATGCCTTTCAAGCCACGGGTAAGGGTCTTTCTGTCGTGACGGCCACGGGCTTCGGAATGAAGGTTGAGTAACGTATGATTTGCGTGCTTTCTCGAGTGTACCAAAATCCCAATGCGCCACAAAGCTTTCTCGAAAGCTTGCTTCTCACTCATCTAGACTTCAGGCGTGATGCTTGCTTGGAGTGTACTAGACCTGTACAGTTTGCCACGATGAAACCGGAACCAACTTTCTGAGGCGATGACCAGCCAAGATGTTTGGGTCGTGACTCTTGAGAGTAATCCTATATTTTTGTTGGGAGGTAGTGCATACTGCCAAACCTCATTCATAAGGGTTGAGGTGACCAGTGGTCTGGTAGGCTTGGATTAAGACTCGACCGTACAACGCCGACGCTCAAAGCCATGTTCCTGCGGAGATGACCCACACACGGAACAAAAGCTGCAGCGGGATACCAAATTTCAAATCCTGGGGTACAGCGGCATGTTGGAACCCTTGCATTTGACATATCGTTATCACTGGAGAAGACCCTGCAGGACACCCAATATCGGAATTCGAATACATGCTTCTCTAACCCCCACGGTCTTCCTATTGGATAATTTTCCTGCGCCGGGGATATTCGGTGGACAGATAAAGTATGTGGACAGCGATATCAGTAGCAGCTGGGGAGATAACACACCACATACTTGTGATTAATAGCGCCTCTGTTGTCGAAAAGATACCACGACGAACGACGAGACTGTTTGGCACATGTCCCGCAACAAGTCACCATTGCATTGCATGTAGAACAGTAGAAGTCTGCGTTATGTAAGAGGGTGATTGTATCTCATCAATGTTCGACTATGCAAAATTGTGTAAGTCTTGGCAGCGGCGGTGATACATCACATCCGACAGGGGAAGTCACGACGCTCACGCGTCAGTGGACCGTCAAGGGCGGAAGCAACCGAGGATAATAAAAAGTATAGGGGTATCGCCAATAACGCATCTCTCGTAAAGAGTAAAAGATCGACAATTTTAGATCTCGAATGGGAAAGCCAAGAGACCTAAAATTAAAGGATCGGCCCAGGTTGGTGGCATGGTGCAACGTCTCGAATCTCGAAGGCTTGCAGCTAACATTCTAGACTTCCGCTTTAGTCAATCACACCTCCTGCTACACTATCGTGGCTTAGGATCGTTCAACATTCGTCCAGCTGAAACGGTGCTATGAAGCCATGCGCCTTGATGCAAATTCCCAATGGAGACCTGCGTCACAGCTGCAGCGGCAGTATGTCCCGCTTCTGGACCCATGCAGTGCACAACGGTGAACCTTTCGGCCAATCCCACGGCACATACTGTTTGGCACCCTTCGTGACGATCCGTGGCCCTGCGTCTCGTTTGTACTCCCTTTCGTATTGTAATAATAACATAAATGTAAAGGAGATCGGGAGCTTACATCCAATTACTTATGAGCTGATCGGTATGCCATGGCCCAAAATATCTTGTGCAGCAACCATCTCAATGGACGTCATCGACCATCTCCACCATCAATGGTGCTCTTGCTAGGGCAATCGCATTCGGCGATGCCCTGATGCCATATCTATCACTTACCGGCGCTAATGGCTTCCTTTGCAGCGGTAGCTAACAAAGCTTGCTGGGACTCGATTCCTATCAAGTGGGTATGCGCATACTTTCATGCACGATGCAGCTCCAAGGATAGTTACAGGTACAGACTAGTACCGAACAGGGCCACGAAACGTACTTTAGTTTGCCTATTTTTGAGGCGTGACGTTTCGCCCATCCCATCAGCTTCCAGTGACTTTACTTTACTCCCTCCGTGCGGTGGCAAGTTACTATCCCAACACATGGCGACATTGCTCAGAGCTTAGATCCAGGGATCCCGACGGCGGATGTCAAAAAAGTGGTCCTCCTTGAGGTCATGCGCCAGTCATAGCTGCTCGTGGCATCAAAGCGTGTACAAGCCCGACTTGTCCACCCAAGTGTTGACAGGGGTCCTCGAAGCTTCCCTATCCCCATCTGGCTTCATTCCACTCATCTTGACTCTTGAGACCAGTCACTGCATCTGAACTCTATACACCAAACCCTGTCGCTTCCCGGCAGATCACAGCAGGGCCAGAGTGAACGCCATCTTGCAGGCGGGTAGCTACTCTCATCTATTCAATATAATCTCCTTCATCTCTCGTCAATCTTCTTACCCTCATCCTTGTCGCTTCTTGCAAATCATACAGGTACTCGTCACTGCCTCTTTGCGTTTCTTGGTTGTCGAGCGTGCTGTTCCCTTCCATGATATGTTTTACACCATGAATGCAGCCACGGTAGCCTCGCTACTGCTGCTCTTCAGTACTACTACCCTCTGTATCAAGTACGAGCCAGATCAAGTACTATGGAACCTCAACCAAAACCAGACTGCCACCAACCCTCTCGATTACTGGGGCGAATGGCCGAACCACAGTGAGTAGATTCGTCCTGTTGTCAAGCTTGTCGCTGACTTCAAACAGCCTACAATCAATCACCAGACAACTGGCGCTTTCCCTTTTACACGCTGATGCTGGACCGCTTCGTCAATGGAGACCCCACTAACGACAACGCCAACGGTACAGCATGGGAACACGACCTCACCGGAACCCAATTGAGACACGGCGGTGATGTCAAAGGACTCCAAGATACTTTGGACTACTTAGCTGGCATGGGTATTAAGGGAATCTACCTCGCAGGTAGCCCTATGATCAACTTCCCTTGGGGCTCAGATGCCTTCAGTCCTCTGGACTTGACCCTTCTGGATCCTCACTTCGCCACAATCCAAATCTGGCGGGAGTGCATCGATGAGATGCATGCTCGGGGCATGTATGTCATATTCGACAACACAATGGCAACGATGGGAGACTTGATTGGGTTTGAGGGTTTCTTAAACGTCTCTACGCCTCTCAGTTACAGCGAATACAACGATTTATGGAAGACAAGCCGCAGATATCATGACTTTCAGTTCAACAACACCGAACTCGAGGTCTGCGACGTCGAGTACCCTAGATTTTGGGACGATTGTACGTGAGACTTGCCCCAATCAATACGGACTATGAAAGCTGATATCTCCAGATGGACAACAAGTTTTCGCCAACGGGAGTCAATACCTCAAAGGCTGTCGCGACAGCGAGTTCGATCAGTATGGCGATATTGCTGCCTTTGACATTTACCCTGAAGTAAGTCGTGAACATAAGATCTGAGGCGCAATAAAGCTGACCTTCCGCAGTGGCAGTAAGTTCCTGAAGTCCAAAGAAGGTTGATATTACAGCAATGTCTCCAAGTTTACTAATATGATGCGCGTTGTCAGACGTCAGATATCAAAGTTCGCTTCGGTCCAAGATCGCCTACGGGAGTGGAAACCTTCCGTTCGCGAAAAGATCCAACACCTTTCGTGCATTCAGATTGCAATGCTCGACATTGATGGCTTCCGAATGGACAAAGGTCAGCAGATTACTGTCGACGCACAAGGAGAATTTGCAGACTATATTCGCCACTGTGCCGCCAGGTTTGGGAAAAAGAACTTCTTCATCCCAGGCGAAATTGTCTCTGGTAATGCATTCGGAGCTGTCTACCTTGGCCGGGGAAAAGAACCCTCTATGGTAGGCGTCCACACTGAATCCCCGGGTAGAAGAGATTGTTGACGACCCTGGGGCAGGCTATCAATGATACCACCAAGGCTGTACAACTGACTACTGAAACCGCGAACGACGATCTATTCATTCGTGCTAAAGGCAAAAATGCGTTCGACTCTGCTTGTTTCCATTACTCGACTTACCGTTCCATGACGAGATTCCTTGGAATGGACGGTGACTTGGGGGCGAAAGGCGAAACTCCGACCGACTTTATTGTCGCGTGGAACGACTTCATCAACACGAACGATCTCATTAACGCCAATACAGGCGTGTTTGATCCCCGACATATGTATGGAGCCCAAAACCAGGACGTATTCCGGTGGCCTACGATCATCGATGGCACCCAAAAACAGATCCTAGCTAACTACATCACTACCATGCTCTTGCCTGGTATTCCCATGCTCGAATGGGGTGAAGAGCAGGCGTACTATGTTCTGGACAACACTGCGAGCAACTATGTCTTCGGTCGCCAGAGCATGACGTCTGCTACCGCATGGCAAGACCATGGATGCTACACTGTAGGAAACGCCAAATTTGCCAGCTGGCCTGGCGACAGCTGCTTTGAGGGATGCAAGGACGACTGGAATAGTCTCGATCACCGAGATCCATCGCACCCTATTAGAAACATCATGACGACAATGTTCGAGATGCGACAGCGGTATCCGGTCCTCAATGATGGTTTCTACGTCGAGACCGTTGCCAAACAGACTCACCCGATATACTTGCCTGGATCCCTTGGAACGCCAACGGAGACCGGCCTGTGGTCTGTTCGGCGTTCTGGCTGGCCAGATGTCCAAGACTTTACTAATAAAGGCACTAAGCTTCAAGACGTGTGGCTCGTCTTTCACAACGACGACAAGGAGATCACGTACGTTTTCGACTGCACGAGCAACACTACAGGATTGGTCGCTCCATTTGCCAACGATACCACTGTCAAGAACCTCTTCTACCCTTACGACACCATCACATTGGGGACAACGCCGCAATTTCTGAAAATGAACAACAAAACTGAGGTTAATGGCTGCCTCAGTCATATGACTTTGCCACCGTACGGTTTCAAAGCATACGTCCCCATTGATAAATGGCTTCGGCCATCTCCAGTCATCACCAAATTCAACCCCGGCCATGATGCTCGCATCCTCTCGAATTCCAGCGCCGTTGATCAACAGAATGTCACGATTGAGCTCTTCTTTTCAGCCGAGATGAACTGCGACGAACTTCAAAAGGCAATCACTGTGACTTCTACTACCGAGGATGGCACGGTGCCATCAATTGAAGATTATTCCTGCACAACTGTCAATGACACTACCGCCAGGGTATCGCAGTATACCGGTCCCATCACGGGTCAGATCCCGGCACTCTGGAAGATTACTGGCACTATGGTCAATGTTCCGGACGGGGTGCACTCAGTCAATGTTGCAAACGTCTCTACACAGATAGGCAACACTTCCACCAATGCGGTCAACCACTTCCTCATTCGCATTGGGCAGCACGATAACCCTATGGTATTTCCTCGGATTGCGAACTATTCCAGCTCTCTCCTCTACGAGAACGGCGACAAATCTCTGTACATAACTCATAAAGCTGCTGGCGCGGATACATTCCGCTACTCTACCAACTGGGGTTCGAATTGGAGCGATTGGCTTCCTTACACGGCTGGCAACACCACTCTCCAGAGTCAGCCTTGGTCCGGCACTCAAGCACAAGGCTGGACAGGGAAACACGTCCAGGTTGAGTATTGGAGCCGGAAAACCGGTAGCAGCAACCATCAACAACAAGGCGACCTCGTCGGCTCGAACCATATACCCCGAAGGTACCCCCACATCTTCCTCCATGGCAGTTTCAACCAGTACGGCTATGACTCCGGACTCGCAGAATCAATGAAGCAAAACGACTCTGGCATATGGCAATATGATTTCATGACCGAGTGGCCATCAGAGTTTCAGGTCAACGTATGGGGCTCCAACCCAAGTGGTCAACCCGATCTTACACGTGCTTTTGGAGACGTTGATCTGGATGGCGTGTTGGACCTTCTTTCTCCGGTTTCTTTGCTGAAGAATGTCGTCAACGTCACAGCGTATCCGCCTGCACCCTACGTCGCATACCATATCGATGTCAACGACGGGGATATGCGCTTTCACTTGACACCGATCGGCTCTCAGTGGAGACAAGCAGCTATTTACGCTCTTCTAATTGTGATCCCAATAATTACCGCATCTATCGGTGTTTGGCTGTACCTGTGTGTCTTCTATGATGTCAAGTTCAACAAGGTTGGCAGATCCGAGAAGCATAGCATTTTACCTGTTGCTGTAAAGGAGAAATTCGCCCTCGTTCCTTGGCTACCACAGAACAAGCGTGAGAAGATCGATCCCGGTCAATCTAATGTCATGGTCAACGCGAATCGCAAGACCATCTTGATTGCGACAATGGAATACGACATCGATGATTGGGAGATCAAAATCAAGATTGGTGGATTGGGTGTCATGGCACAGACGATGTCCAAGCATCTTGAGCACCAAGACCTAATCTGGGTAGTTCCCTGCGTTGGTGGCATACAATACCCCATGGATCAACGAGCCAAGCCGATCACAGTGACAATTCTAGATCAAGAATACACCATCCAGGTCCAATACCACCACCTTAGAAACATCACATATGTCTTGCTCGATGCACCAGTTTTCCGCCAGCAGACCAAGGAGAATCCATACCCGGAACGTATGGACGACATTGACAGCGCTGTTTACTACTCTGCCTGGAACTCCTGCATTGCGGAAGTTATTCGACGCTTTCCCATCGATCTCTACCACATCAACGACTATCACGGAGCTGTCGCTCCGTTGCACTTGCTTCCGCGTGTTATACCCTGCTGTCTGTCGCTTCACAATGCTGAGTTCCAGGGCTTGTGGCCAATGCGAACCCCAACCGAATTTGATGAAGTGTGTAGAGTTTACGATCTGAAACCGGAAGTCGTTAGCGACTATGTTCAGTTTGGCGAAGTCTTCAATCTTCTCCATGCCGGCGCTAGCTACCTTCGTGTTTGGCAGAAAGGGTATGGCGCGGCAGGTGTGTCAGCTAAATACGGCAAACGATCTTTCGCTAGGTACCCAATTCTGTGGGGTCTTCACAAAGTCGCAGGTCTGCCAAATCCAGACCCGACCGATACCGAGGGCTGGGATAAGCAGCCGCTGAATCTGAAAGACATCACAGTGGATGAGACTTTCGAGGCCGGTCGAGGTGATCTCAAACGCCAGGCTCAAGAATGGGCAGGACTCAAGACAGATCCTGAAGCAGAGCTCTTCGTTTTTGTCGGTCGCTGGAGCCACCAAAAGGGGGTCGACCTCATCGCTGATGTCTTTCCAGCAATTCTCGAGGAGCACTCGAAAGCACAACTTATCTGCATTGGACCAGTCATTGACTTGTATGGAAGATTTGCCGCTCTAAAGCTGGGTAGACTTATGCAACTCTACCCAGATCGAGTATATTCAAAACCCGAATTCACTGCTCTTCCACCTTACATATTCAGCGGTGCTGAATTCGCTCTAATTCCTTCGCGCGACGAGCCTTTTGGGTTGGTTGCCGTTGAGTTCGGACGGAAAGGTGCCCTCGGTGTTGGTGCTAGAGTGGGCGGTCTGGGTAACATGCCTGGGTGGTGGTTCACCATCGAATCGACGACCAGCAAACATCTGATCAGCCAGTTCAAGATGGCAATCCATGCTGCGATAGCGTCCAAGACTAGTGTACGGGCACAAATGAGAGCACGAGCAGCCAAGCAGCGATTCCCCGTTGCCCAGTGGAAAGAAGATCTCAGTGTGATGCAAGATACGGCTATCGCTATAAGCCAAAAGCAAGCGTTCAAGACGAGAGCCAAGACGACATCGAGATTCTCGACAATACAATCCGGTATCTCGTCCCCTGCCCGGTTCTGGACTGGACCGGGGGGCACACCAAACATCACCGCGCCACCAAGCGCATTGCCGAGTGGACAGTCCACGCGTGCACCAAGTCCTTCGGGAGAAGAGAGCCGTCGAAAAGGACCTCTCTCACTGGGACTTAGGACTGGACCTGGGCACGGTCTGAAGCGCGAATCACGACAACGCAAGAGACTCACAAAATCACGCCCAGGTTCCAGAGCAACTTCGCCAACTGGCACCATCACCGCCCCTGGTAGTCGATCTTCAAGCCCTTCGAACTTCTTCAAACGGAAGAGTAGAAGCAAGGTCCGACAGTCGAGCGCCCTTAGCATGACTGTGCAGGACGCGCCGTCTGTACCGTCCTTACCAGCGCAAGTGGCCGGAAGACATGTCTCTCGCTTTACCGAAAGCAACGACATTGAGAGAATGGATGCCAACAACGCCAGCCAAGGAGATGTTCGAGGATTCATGTTCCAAGATGATGCAATTCATGAGGGTGATGTAGTAGACGGCAGTCTCAGTGGTGATGAAAGTGCAAATGACCGCACAGATCGAGAAGATAATGGAAACGAAGCCATCATCGACGAGTACATGCTCAATCCTGAGCAAAGGGAAAATCAAAAGAAAATGAGCAAGTTGGCAGCTCTCCGCCTATCTCTTGGAAACGCAAACGTAAGCGCTGGCGGGTCCACACGACCTCATTTCGCTCGTCGTGCCAGCTCGTCGGGATCAGAAAACTCTTCAAGGACGGGCACACCAGGTCTGGAGGATAGGATGCTCACTTCAGACTCCACCAGCGTCACAAGATCAAACAGTCCCGTCCCAGCACCTGCAGCAGCTAACCTCAGTATGGGTGCCGTGGTCCAAGGAAAGAAGGACTACAAATTACAATCCGTCGAACCTTTCTTCAATGATCCTACTGGATTGTACTACAACGCGTTCGACAAGAAGCTTGACAAGCTTAATGGCAAATCCTCGGAAGGTCCGCTATGCATCGAGGAGTATTTGACCATGAGCGAGAAAGATTGGTTCAGTCGATTCCGAAGTGTCAAGATGGGCAAGTCTGCCGCCTCGACACCAGCGTCATCCGTTTTTAGGCTCCCAATGGCTGCGGATAATGCATCCATCGATAGCACTGAAAATTTCGTGGATTCAGACCTTCGAGCTGATCAATACCTTCTTGCCGAGGACTACGAGCCTCCCACAGGGATTGAAAAGGTTCTTATGACACGGATTGGCCAATGGCCGCTCTATTCTTTCCTTCTGGCCTTTGGCCAAATCATCGCCGCCAATTCTTATCAGATCACTCTACTCACGGCTCAAGTTGGTGAGGCGGCAGAGAAGCTTTACATCCTCGCCAGCATCTACCTTGTGGGCTCAATCGTCTGGTGGGCGGTCTTTCGCACTTGCAAATCCGTCTTCGTCCTCGCAATCCCCTTCGCTTTCTACGGCATGGCCTTCTTCCTCCTAGGCCTAGCACCTTACGGAACCACCACTTCCGGCAGAGGCTGGATCCAAAACATCGCCACAGCCTTGTACGCCTTCGCCTCCTCCAGCGGTGCCTTCTTCTTCTCTCTTAACTTCGGTAGCGAAGGCTCTGTGCCCGTCGCCACCTGGTCGTTCCGCGCCTGCGTCATCCAAGGCTCCCAACAAATCTACGTCGTAGTCCTCTGGTTTTGGGGCTCGCAACTAACGCAGGAAACCCTCCGCGGCATCGTGGTGCAGAAGACCACAATCTACGGCCCCACCCTCACTGGAATTACCACGCCCATCGCCTTCCTCCTCTGGGCAATCGGCGCAGTGCTTTACCTTGGTCTACCAGACTACTACCGCCAAACTCCGGGCCAAATACCTTCCTTCTACTCCTCGGTGACCCGTCGCAAGATCGTCCTCTGGTTCTTCGTCACCGTCCTCATACAAAATTATTTCCTTTCCGCCCCCTATGGCCGCAACTGGCGGTACCTTTTCTCCTCCACTCACGCGCCCGCGTGGATGATTTGGATGCTCATACTAGCGTTCTTCATTGTCCTATGGGCTGCTATGCTGTGGGCGTTTTCCATGCTTTCCAAACGCCATAGCTGGATTCTGCCTATGTTTGCCGTGGCGCTTGGCGCCCCGAGATGGTGTCAGATGCTTTGGGGGACTTCAGGCATGGGCTCCTGGGTGCCGTGGGCTGGATCACCTCTCGCTGGGGCTCTTGTTGGAAGGTCGTTGTGGTTGTGGCTCGGTACCCTCGATGCCATACAGGGTGTTGGCTTCGGCATGATCCTGCTGCAGACATTGACGCGATTCCACGTCGTCTTCGCACTGGTCTGTGCTCAGGTGCTTGGATCAATCGCTACAATTGTGGCAAGAATCACAGCACCTGATGGCAATGGGCCAGGGACGGTGTTCCCCAATCTTGCCATGAGTTTGGATGGGCTGCGACATCCATGGTTCTGGCTCACGATCATTTTTCAGCTTGTCATTTGCGTGGGGTTCTTTAGGTGGTTCAGGAAGGAACAGCTTACGAAGCCTTGATGGCGAGTCAGCGGTGTGTATAACAATCATGAATGGAGACGATAGGCAACAAAATCGGTGTTTGGCTGGCTTGCTAAATATGATAAAAAGCATTGGGTGGATGGCTTCGGAGATACCCGACTTGCTCTCGCATAAACGAGAAGATACTGCATAATGTCTAGACATCAAGCGTACAAAAGATCAATCAGCATATTAACGACAGCGGCAATGGCAACTTTTACAAGATAAGGCATAAAATTAGAGAAGCATATTCATCAGATAAAATGAATTGTATACAGTTTGACGTAATTACAAATGAAATCTTACAACCTTTCTCAGTCTGTTTCTTCTACTCTTTCGCTACTATGCTCTTGAGTCTCACCTACAAAATCCACAGGCAAGTGGGCAAATAGTTACCCCACACCAACGGCAGAAAAAACTTACCAAGGACTATCACCAATAGCGCAGAATCATCACACAGTTCAACCTGAAAACGCTATACCAAAAGATTGATATGAAATAAACTCCGACAACAATGAAGACGTCTTAAACGGGGAGGAAAGCAGACTTACCGTGCAATACCCCACTCCAATAAAGACATGATTCAACAAGAAGATATATAAGGCGGCTAGGCTTCCACACAAAGCGTGAAGACGAGTGTAAGACGAGAAGTAAAGAGAGGTCCCAAATTGTGGGAAAAACGGACTTACATTGTTAGAAAACGGAGATCGATAAAGGAAAGATTAGATAGAAAAAGCAACCCACTTTTTGCAACTGCAAAAAGGCGAAAGGGTAAGGAGCTGAGAGACAAGCAGTTTACTACGTCGTACTGAGGACGGGAAAAGGGAGAGGTAGAGAGATTAAGAAAGGAAAGATTGAAAAGAAAAACGACCCAGTTCTTACAACTGCAAAAAGCCGAACGGGTAAGGAGATAACGGATGAGCAGTTTATCACGTCGTGCTGAGGACGGGAGAAAGGAGAGGCTTAAATTGTGGGGAAAACAGACTTACCGTCACCAAGAAGGAGACTAAGAAAGGAAAGATTAGATAGAATGCAACCCACTTCTTATAAACATAAGAAGCCAAATGGGTAAGGAGCCAACGCATGATGAAAAAACGACCGACCAACACCAAAAAGGAGACTAACAAAGGAAAGATTAAATGAAAAGCAACCCACTTCTTGTAAACACAAGAAGCCGAACGGGTAAGGAGACAACGCATGAGCAGTTTATTACGTCTTGCTGAGGACGGCAGCAGTCTCACGTCAGTACTCACCACGGTCGAAGTTGAAGTGGCGGCATTGGTAGGAATCGAAAGGCTAATGGGAAGGGCGAGGTTGAGATCCGAGAGGATGCATGAGGTGGGGAGGGCAAGATGGGAAGGGTGAGGTGAAGGCTGAAAGATCATGATGGATGGGAGATGTGCTGGACGATGCAGTTTAAAGTCATACCGAGGACCGAGCTTGCTAGTTACCCCTCAAAGGAGGATTGAAGCCCCAACGCCACGTCAAGGCCAAGCTCATGTTGGAGTCCCTACACCACACGTCAGCAGAAAACCAAAAGCCCTAGATGCAGTGTCAGTATCCCCAAAGAGCGCCTCGGACCAAATGGCAGATAGATGGCACAGGAAGAGGTGTAAAGAAAAGGGGGGGACGGCGCACCTGAGCATGCAGTTTGTGGTCAGTGCTGAGGACATTGGCAGTTATTTGGTCTTACCCAGGACACCGTTGTAGTTTTACCGTCATACTTCCAGGACGAGGCTGTTTGAGATCATGCCCAGGATGGCGGTAGTGCTGCGTCATACCCAGGACGAGGTCAGTAGGCCTGGCGGAGTGGTAGATGGTGGATAGATGGCACAGGAAGAGGTGTAAATAAAAGGGGAAGGTAGATGGCACAGAAAGGGGTGTAAGGAAAGGGGGAACCCACCTAGGATGCAGTTTTCTGTCTTGCCCAGGACAATTGGCAGCAGGTAGGAATTTAGCACAGAACAACATGACAGGACTGAGGAAAAAGATATCAAGAACTTTATAAAGATCAAGATAAGTTGCAAAAGCAGGACTCGAAAATAGTTGAGCAAGTGCAGATGTCTTCGAATGCAGAGGCACAGGCAGATTGAGGAGGAAGGAGGAAGACAGATTGTAAGCGAAAGAAAAATCAGAAATAAAATCTGTTGAGTCAAAAGAAGAAAAACAAGCAGAGAGCGACGCAAAGAAATACTTACCAACTTACCAGAGCTTGTTGGTCTCCTTTGCAGGATGAAGCCCCAACGCCACGTCAAGGCCAAGCTCATGTTGGGGTACCTATCACCAGATTAGCAGTCACAAAAGCACTAGAATGTGGTTAGCAGTGTCAGTAAAGGAGAAAAAGCAGCGCAGCACATTGGGAATCAGCATCTGGAAATCATGTTAGAAAGCAGCGCAGCACGTTGGGAATCAGCATTGTTAGTGGAAGGAAGAAAGCAGCGCAGCACGTTGGGAATCAGCATGCATGTTAGTAAATGACGAGAAAAGCAGCGCAGCACATTAGGAATCAGCATCTGGAACTCATGTTAGCAAAAGAAGAAAGCAGCGCAGCACATTAGAAATCAGCATGTGGAACACAGGTTAGTAACCGAGAAAGCAGCGCAGCACATTGGGAATCAGATGGTCAGCATGTCAGTAAATAAGGAAAAATGAAGAAAGAAGCAGCGCAGCACATTAGGAATCACAGCTGCCAATAATGTTAGTAGATGAGGAAAAATGAAGAAAGAAAGCAGCGCGGCACATCGGGAATCACCATCTGGTCAGAAACCATGTCAGTAAATGAGGAGAAAAAGCAGCGCAGCACATTGGGAATCAGTATCTGGCAAGCATGTCAGTAAATGAGGAAGAAAATCAACGCAGCACATTGGGAATCAGGTGGCAATCATGTTAGTAAATGAGGAAGAAAATCAACGCAGCACATTGGGAATCAGATGGTCAGCATGTCAGTAAATGAAGAAGAAAATCAACGCAGCACAATGTTCAGTAAATGAGAAAGAAAACAGCACAGCACATCAGAAACCAGCATCAAGAAATCCCCTTTTTTAAGAGAGAAAAAAACATAAAAAGAAACGTAAAATCCAGCGCAGCACATCCGCAAACAAATCATCAGCACAATCAACAGATCGCAAGCAACGCAAGAGGAAGACCTGGGGAGGGAGCGTGCCAGGGGTGATGAGCGAGGAGTGTGGCAGTGAGGTGCACATGGATGAGCGAGGAGTGTGGCAGGCGTGTAGGGGGGGAAGGAAAACCTGGGGAGGGAGCGTGCCAGGGGTGGTGAGCGAGGAGGGTGACCAGTTGTCGGGAAAAAGGAAAACCTGGGGGGTGAGCATGCCAGGGGTGGTGAGCGAGGAGTGTGGCAGAGAGGTAAGCATGGATGAGCGAGGAGTGTGGCTGGGAGGGTGTAGAGGATGATCTGCGGGATGGCAATAGCAGAGGAAGATGAGCAAGGAGGGTGGTAGTGAGGTAAACATGGATGAGCGAGGAGTGTGGCTGGGAGTGTGTAGAGGATGGCGATGGTGTTGGCGTTGGGGAGGGCAGGAGTATGGGATGGATGGGATGGGATGGGAAGGAAAGGAAGGGAATGAAGGCATATAAAAGCAAGGCGATGGGTCAGGTGCTAGGTGGAAGATATGGAAGGATGGAAGAATGGACAGAAGAAAGCTGTGGGAGGGTGTGCTATAAGTAATTCCCGGCAGAATGCTGGTCAGGGAAGCAGTCGGAGACGTTGCAGGTATTTCAGCCATATCGAATTTTTATCAGCTGCAGTGGAGACGTTGCAGAGATTTCAGCCATACAGATAATTATCAACTGCAGCGGAGATAGTGATTTTGAGCAAGTTTCAAAGTCTGGTTCAGGGACTCCACGTGCGCCAAACGAACATCAATAAAAGTCTACTGAATGCTGATACAGGAACGCAAGAAGCGTGCGTCTGTACAGTCGGACTTGAAGGAAAGACTGAAATCCTGCAAAGATGACCTAGATGGTAGAGATGCGTAGAGTCTGCCCAGTGGACGCTCTGTTCATCGATACAGATACAATCTTTGAACGCGCTGTTTGTTTGTATCTTGACTCATGCCAAGGATGCAAAGTCTAACAAATACAATATAAATGAAAGGTGGACCTGACCAAGACCTCTTTCGTGCGCAATGCTCGAACATGCTCACAATCGACTGACCCAACAATGACAATATGATAGATAGTAAAAAGTATGCGTTGCCGCAATGCGCCTTTTCCAAACCTCGGAAGCATTGGGCAAAGCTATCCAAAGTCAAAGTCTGATATCTGGCCTGACTCGGAAAATATGGGGTCCTTGAACATACCATTGGGTGGATGAACACATAGATTGTCGATAAAACAATTGGGGTTGGTAGATAAGGATGATTGAAATCTCTGCCGGGCTTGATCATGTGTTGTAAACAGCTCAAATTTCGAGAACGACTCCACCAACTGTGGGGCCTCCGACGATCCGGATAGCGCCCATGAGCACGGATGCGCGGATTCCATACATTGGCTGGGAAGCCAACGATTGATACGGACATAGGCCCCACGGAAAGGCACGCAATGCGTGAGGAGGAAATAATAGCCTATGAGTGAAGATTCAGTCCACAGATAAAATCCTTGTGATAGTGTCCACGGCATGTTCGAAAGTCAAGGAAATCCATGATAGCTCTTTCCCAAGATCAACCTGGTATAGACTTTTTCCTTCTCCGAACTCATTGTCCTTTGAGACATATTTCGACAGGTATACTGTACCGTAGTCATGACTGACAAAAACTGACCAGAAACCCATCCTCGGCAGATTCTCTTTGTTGGGGGCCGCGTGGCAGACCTCCAGCTAGCTTAAGTGGACCAGTCCCACGAAATATTCTACGACCGAGGAAGGAGCCACTCAATTGCAAGTGAATTAGAAGGTCTCTCTAGGTTTGTCCGCATAGATGCTTGTTACCATCATTGATACTGTCTCCCCAGTTGTTGTAAAGGCGCAAGTAAAATTTTCGTGGATTTTGTACAACGCTTTCATCGGGTCTTTCGAGTCCTCCCGTAGAGCCCATCATTCTAGCCAGATCAGTGATCTTCTATGGGAGGTACGAGAATTTACCCCACGATTGGTACCAAAAGCGCATGGCTGCGAACATGGACTGTATGGTGAACCTGCCGTTCCCAGAACGTTAGCAAAACATTGGCACCTCTACCTGTGCAATGGACATCTCGCGTATGCACTCCAATCATTCCATGAGGACTATTCTCGGAGCGACGATCCGAGGCTGTGGATGTTGGAAAGTGGCAGAAGGTAGCAGCAGGAAATTCTGATCGGCCCGAACCTGTTTTTGGCTTGACGGAACGAGCGAAGGAAAGAGCGTAAATGTAATTCGTAAAACAACAAAGGAGAAGAAGACTTCTTCTCGTCGAGCCCTAAGAATTCACCGTCATTACTTAGGAGTACATTTCTTTGCAAAGCAGTAAAGAACTCCTAATTCGCCGCCATTGAAGACAAAGGAATGAAAGATCGATACCAGGACCCTCTTGCAAAATCGCTGTTGAGTATGAGTAGCATGCGTGATTTTGTTGGCTGAGATTTTCTCAATGTTTTGGTGCTGACGAAGCGTAAGACCCTGGGATCGAAGGCTGGGTTTAAGCCTGTGTAGTGGTGTTTTGATCATCTAATGCCGTCCTCTGATTTTGTGCTGGCTGTTACGAATGCATAGCCCGCTGAAGCGTTAACATCAGCACATTGAGTCATTGCTGTTGAGCCAGCTCTAGAAACCGCGATTCAGCCTGAGTAGTAGCAGCATGCTGTAGAGGCGGTAGCAGGGCAATCAGAGGCTAATTGTGGGAGTTTGGTATGCCTACTGGCCTTGGTTGGAACCCCATAGGGGTTGGTTGTCGAGCCAGCAAGAGGCGTTGCTTGTTTTGTTGCTCAAGCATCATTAGCTGGTGTTGATAATCTTGCAAACGTGTAGGCGGTAGCGAAGACTGCGAGGCAGATTGCATCATGGGAATTGGTTGTGGACCAAGCAGCCTCCTTCTGTTCTGTTGCTCAAGGAGCATCATTTGCATTTGGTAGTCCGTCAATGCGCGATTGTAATCGTCCCAGATGGGAGTACCTGATACACTGCCATGGCCGTTTAGAACAGCTAGTGACCACTCGCACTGGGTGCTGTCGCAGATGCAAGTATTGCAGGGATTTTGACCATCGAAGTCGCATGTGCTGTTCGTCTCACGGCAGGAGTCACATCCCTATATTATTAGTCTATAAACGGAGAAAAGGCTTGATGTTTGGGCGTACCATGGTGGTTTTGTTCCATTCATCGTTTCGCTCTGCGTCTGCGACCTGCTTGCCTTCTATCTCCCAGCCAATTCTCGCCTGATTGATTGCTCCTTCTTCATCAATATCTATCTCGTGATCTGCCTTTCGTCGACGCCGGCAGCTCTGATGCGACAGCCTTGCTTCTCCAGGGGTGCCAGCGGCGATTTCTATCCAGGTCTGTAAAGGATTACGCAAACAATGCAGCCGACGCTCGAATTCGTTGTCTTCTCGTTTATTGTGGCACCATCGATCTTTGTCGCTCTCTGCCAATCCTTGCAAGCTAGGCTTGAGTTGGTGGATCAGATCGTGAGCATGAGGAGCGAGCACAATTTCATGGGCCCCTGGAATTGCTCGCTTTTCAATCCAGCCTGGACATGGTTCGTCTGCCGTTGAATTGCTTATCTAATTTGCGTCAGCTCCGAGATCAAAATCTGAGAGGATCGCAAGATAGATAACAAACCAGCAGGGGTTCAGGAACTGTCGCAGTGAACCTCTTCTCCACGAAGAATTGTCTGAATAGATCTTTCCATTCAAATGACACCTCACGATTTGTTATGTGAATGTGTAATTTGGTTACCGCACAGTCATTCAAACCACCCCTCACCTGGACAACGAACAGCCCAGTGCAATGTTCGATCGTTCGCAGTCGATTTGCAGATTGAGTTTGACTCGCTAAACCCCCAACGCCCAATCCTGCTTCGTCACGCAGATTCCCTAGAACACGGGCAGTACGATTGGGAGGCGTCTGCTTCCCGGGTATTTGGCAAAAAGAGAAGACTGCTCTCTCTGGATGCTTTGGTTTGAAGCAATTGAAGCCTAACTTGAAGTCAAACTCGAAGTGTGGCTGCCCAGATTTCCTCAAACGCGACTCTCGTTTCGGGAGGTTGAATCCTAATTAATGACAGGATCAATATCGTCAACGGAAGTTGGGTATGAGGTAAGCTAAACGACTCTAATAGCAGCACTGGAATCGATTTGCTAGTCTCCTAGTCTCTCAGATCCGAGGGCTAGACAAGAATGAAAGCCTTGTTCTCACAAATGGAAACACAATGAAGAATCATAGTCGTACCAGTGTGAAAAGATCACTTACTAGTATCGACATGTAGCCAGGTCTTGGGCAGATGCTCGGTCCGAAAGATCTCTTCGACTTCTTCTCTGAACTGCCGACAGACATGCCTGACGGTATTCCACAAATAAGTGAGCTCGTCTTGGCTCTTCCATTCGCGCATCTCTTGGAGAGTGATCCCCCAAACTTCAGGAGGGAAGTACAAGTGCGATGACATGGTGGAGACTGTGGTTGACATCTCGTGCTGCTGGTAAGATGGAAGAAGAGGGCCAGGGTGTGATGTCGTGAAAGTAAGATGCTAGGAGAAGTGAAAAGAGGTTCGGGGAGGGGTAGAGGGGGTGAGCCTGAGACATTCTGCCTGTTTGCCTCGTTCTGGAATGTGACGAAGTTCGCTTTTCGGAGTAACTATTGAGCGTATGCAGAAGACTCCTTTAGAACCATTGGCGGTGAGAACAGTCGCTTCCAATATGATATAATGTTATTTTTGATTTCATCAGTGTTGTTCTCACCCCCACCACAGCCAAATGATGAAAATAGACCGGCATCCCAGACCACAAGTGACACTCCTCGACGCAACGCCATGCTGTAATACTGCTCCTCCCAATTCAACGTCTTAGAACGCTCCAGGAGTTGCCGAAGATATTCAATGAAGCTGATGCACCAGCTACATAATCGACTCTGCAAAACTATTAGATCCGACATGTGCACAAGTGTTACTAGATACTAAAGCCTTCTCCATCCCACCTCTTCTCCTCGAACCCTCTCCTCAAGCTTTTCCAAAAAAGCCGAGAGGTCCTCCCGATCCAACCTACTCGCGATCTCTCTTATCGCATACCTCTTCAGCATAATTGCTCATGAGGCAATGTATATCAAAAAAAATGGCGAATAATACAACTTGTGCCTGGAAAAGCATGACTACGTATTCCAATAGCTACCTAGGTAGCAATGCGTTGAATATGATCATCTTATAGAAATTAAGACGAGGCTGAAAGTCCCGAATGCCCTCAGTCGTCGTCGTCGTCACGGACCTAGCAGACCGTCCCCCATCAAACGGCCAAGCCTTCGCTAGAAGTATGATAGCGACGAAAGCCGAGCTCGAAGAAAGAGAACGGCGATTATCACTGTGGCACGAAACATTCACACCTGGAAGCAAGGACGCTGGAGTCAGCTCAAAGGCTAATCCTGTGTATTAAGTATAACGTATTTGGTACCTGATTATATACCACCATTTTCATACATCAAATTTGCATTATCTACAATCCAATCTTAGATTCCTGCTACCCAGTTCTCACAACCAAACCAAAAATCCCACAGCACCCACCAGCGCAACCACCCCAGCACCAACCGACCTCAACGGCGCCGCCGCACCTACGAAGGGGGCAACAGCACCGGATGTAGGCTTCGTCGTGTTGGAAGATCCACCACTACCGCTACCGGTGGCCTTCGGCAAGAACCCACTTGACGCCGCCATCGCATTTCCCGTCCCCTCCAAATCCCCAGCGATAATGCTCAGGCCCTTATTAATCACGCCCCCAATCTCACTTTGTAATGGTGCTGGGATACCAGTCACCCAATTCGGCAACGCCGTTTGCGTGACGATGTTTTCGATGAATGATATGGGATCTGATTCGAGAGCGTCTTGCACACTTGTAGGCACAGCGGTCATGAGCACGGAGATGGCGGCAGAGACTTCCGGCTCCGCGACTAGTTGCTCGACGTAGTTTGTCAAGTCATTGACGGCCTCGATGGGCTTTGCGGCAAGTGTTTCCAGGGAGCTGATGACGGAGGTGGGAATGGCGGAGAGGTAGGCTGGGAGGTCGGCATTAGATTC
>JAABUL010002632.1_pt1 | contig 29181 bp, 40 predicted proteins | sample 5559151 | NCBI WGS metagenome assembly JAABUL01 (sample SAMN10711876, study PRJNA513368) | rock metagenome | isolation source: Antarctica rocks | place: Antarctica: Victoria Land, Pudding Butte sud
CCGCTGCGGCTCTGCTGCTGCTGCTGTGGCTGCTTTGCCGCCCCACTGCCGCCCCTCTGGCGTCTGCCGCCAGGCCGTCAGCCACTCGCCAAACTCCGCCTCGGTGCAGCCACACCTCTTGCAGAACACGGGGTGCGCCTCCCCCAGGTAGCTCAGGGTTCGGCTCAGCTCCCTTCCGCGCGCCCGCATGAAGTAGGTGCGTGGTGCAATGACATTCTCCAGCGAGCGTGACACATACACGGGAAACTGCACAACATCTGCCCGCGGTCGCCCGATGACGCGCTGCAGGAAGTCCAGCTTGCGCTCATTGCCAGGCGTCGCCATGTTGTTGATCAGCACAGTCGGCCAGCTGCGGCAGGCGGCAGCGGCCTGCTCCTGGCTGAGGCCGCAGACGTCGACGAAGCGATCGAGATTTGTTTGCAGGGTCGAGCAGTGGCGGGCCAGCATCATCGGCTGTGTCGACCCCATCTTGACAACATCATCTGCTGTCCAGCCGCGCGCGCGGCACCACGCCAGAAGCGCCGCAGTCTGCTCTTCGATGCCCGTGACTGTGTAGGTCAGCAGCCGGGGTTGAGCTCCGATTATCCTCGCCAGCTGGGCATCGCTGAGGGCGAGACCGCGCTGCCACGCACTCCGCCGCTGCTGGAGGATATCCACCTTCATGGCCAGCAGCCAAGGGGTCTTACGCAGCAACGTTGCGGCCGTCCCGGTTGTCAGGCCCAGCTCCTCCCGCAGGAAGCGGCCAGCACTGCGCGGCTGCGTCAGTTCGCAGGCCAGGTAGCGTGGCCACTTGCGCAGTATTGCCGCCATGTCGGCCGGCTGCATGCCGATGATGCCGCTAAGGACGTCCAGCAGCTGATGCACCTGCGCCGTGTTGATCCCTGTCGTTGCCGCCATCTGCAGCGCGCCGGTCTCCAGCTGCTTGGCTGCTGCGAGCTCCCGCTTACGGGCCGCCTTGTCGAGCCAGCTGAGGGCTTCATCGGAGTTGACGCCTAGCTGTCGTGCCAGGAGGTCTGCGCATTCGTAGAGCTCCCAGGCCCGCTCCTCACTGGAGCCGACGCCGCCGCCCAGGACACAGCCTTGCTGGCTGCGAGCAGCAGCGCTGCTCGCCGCTGCAGACCGGCGCCTTGTCCGCTGACTGCTACCGCCGGTGCCGATGCCATGTGGGCCTGCCGCCGCTGCCGCTGAACTTGCGGTGCCTTCGACACGATGCCTACCTGCAAGCACAGCCCACCGCATCTGATGCCCACTGTACTGCTGCATCATCCATTGCTGAGCCAGAATTTCACATGCTGCGCCATAGATGTCACGAACCTCCTTCAGCCTGGCGCTGGGTACGCAAGGCCTGCGCTGATCGGCTCTGCCGTTGCCGGCCGTTGGCAGCCACGCTGCAGTGCCGTGCCGCATGGCGCCGATATGCAGGCTGCAGCGATGCCGAGCTGTGCCTGCAGCTGCGTGCATCGGCCCGGGAGGCAGATCGCCATCCGAGCATGACTGCTTTTGCGGGTGGCCCAGCGACTCACCCAGCCCCTTGAGTTTGCGGAATCGTCCTGACACTCAACAAAGCTTGCTACAAGGCTCCCGGCGCATGCTGCACCTGGGGCAGATCAGGCCCGGCCTCGACCGCGGTGAGACGTGCAGATATGTTGTGAGGTTCGGCCAAGCAGCTGCGGAGTGGGGTCAAGCTGGAAATGACGGAAGCACGGCCGTGGCGCGGCGCAACAGCGTGCGCGATCCGTCAGTGCCCCATCGTGAAAGCGGGGGTGGGAGGCCGCCCTGTGGCGTGTGTCGCTGCTGGATGGGCCAGTCACATGTGATGTGCAGCATTCAGCAGTGCTGAGAATTCAGCGGCAGCCAGAACACCCCATTTCCGATTCGAGACACAGCCGCGCAAGCTCCAGATACTTAGATCGCTGTTGGCGTCGAGCAGGCAGCGTCACTGGTTAAACTGCCATGGCACGCACGCGCAGACAGCACCAAGAGCCGGAGCCAGAGCCAGAACTGCGACAGGATGCTGCTTCTCAGCAGGAAGATTCCGACTCGGACGCCCCGGAAGAGGTCGGCCTCGAGCAGAGCAAGGTCAGTTGCACACTTGCACCTGCACTTGCATTGCCACACATTCTGAGTTTCCGGAAGCACCACCACCGGCCGCAAAGGCATGCGGACGCAGAATATTCGCGAAACAGTCTTCTCATGACCACTTCTGCAGGCACTTGTGCAGCAACAGCGGCGGGACGTGCGCGAGGCAGTGCAGGCGGCGGCGGTTTGGTCCAAGGCAGCGCGCCGCTCCCGGGCCCAGCCGGCGGCTGCAACGGTGGAGGCAGTGGAGCCAGCGGATCCAGACGTAGCGCCTCTGAATGAGGCAGAAGCTGACGCAGCCCCGCAGGCAGCCGCGGGCGCGGCAGCAGCCATGCCGCCGGCCCAGGAGCATGCTGCGGCAGCAGCCGATGGCGAGGATCGGCTGCCCGACGAGGTTGTTGCAGAGCTGCTGCGGCGCCAAAGGTACAGTACGCATGAACCCTCTAACACCGCAATGAATCAACGCTGTCCTGCGCAATATTTTGTTCACTTGCACCAAAATATTTGATGCCGCCGCCCTACATTCATATCGTGCACCAAGTCAGCGGTGGACTGGCGCAAGCGCCAAGGATGCTCTTGGCTGCTTCTCTCATGCAAACGTGCCTGCATGTGCATGCTGCAGGGAAGCGGCAGCAGCAGGGCCAGCACCCGAACTGGCGCAGCCGGGCGACGATGCAAAGCAGCAGGCGCAGAAGCGGCGGAAAGTGCAGCGGCAGCCAATCACGGAGCGGGTGGTGGGACCTGTCAGCGTGAGGGTGCTGGACCCGCGGCAGCAGCTGCCGGCGTCAGGTGAGGCAGTACGCTCGTCTGCAGCAGATCTGCAGCCCAGGGGCAGCAGCTCTGCGAGGCTTTCACTGTTCTACAGCGAGCAGTCGGCAAAGTTGTGACACTGCGTCTCGCATCCAGACCTGCACCTGACAAACGAGATCTGCCGTTTGGCTGTGTCGCACCTCAGGTGCGCTGAACAAGGTTCCAGCCACAGCGGCGTCACTGAACAGAACGTTCTGACTGAGAATGACTTGTTGAAAAAGTACAGAAGAGCAGTAGGAAGTTCACACCCACTCCCCGCCGCTGATGCCGCTGCGGCCTTTAGGCGGGAACAGCTGACAGACGGCAGCTGCGTCAAGATGTCGAAACCATTGGTCCCTATTTAACACATCGTTCGTATGTTGAAACCATCTTTTGTTTTGTCTGCCGCAGATGTGGCTGTGGCGTTTAGGCGGGGACAGCTGACGGATGGAAGCCGCATCAAGCGGTCCCACGACATGCTGCACCCGCCGCGCACGCCTGGCAGCAAGGCCTTCTTCTGCGGGCCGGCGACGAATTTCGTTTGAGCAACGCTGGGAGAGGTCAGTGCGTCGGATGCGAGATGGCATGCGCGGCCAGCAGCTAGGCGTGTTTCTGCGGACCGCCGGCAACTTGGGTTGATCAGCAGACAGTCTTCAGGGCTAGGAGAGCAGGTCAGCACGTCAGATGCCAGCTCGCCAAGCGGTGCCGACAGTAAGGCGCTCTTCTGCGACCGGCAACAAGTTTCGCCATCGACATGCGCACCCAGTCTCCCTGGCCCTCGGCAGTCAGTGGGTCAAGTTTGTGCTTGTGAACACGGGCACGAGGTTGACGCCCTAGCTGCTGTCTCGAAACCAACAACTGTGACAGGGCAGCCGTACCGCCATCGATCCTGTGCGAGCTTACCACAGACTCCTAGCACTTCCCAATCTGAAACAATATCACGAGTGTAAAAGTGAGATGTGCAAACCGCATTCTGCCTCATGATCACGATGTTGGCTACCTCAAAGAGGGCCGTTCCCTCCTCTGCTTCCAGAAAGAGCTCTGGATGCTGCAGGAAAATGGAAACGACCGTGCGGGCTGGTCAAGTAGCGGCAATACCCAGTTCTAGCCCACCAGCGGCAGCGATAGCCCCGGCAGACCAGTGGTGCCTTCGATCTTCACCGCATCCAGCTGCACCGGGTCTAAGCCCAGAATGTGTAGGATGGAGACCGCAATCTGCGCATTGGCGCCGCACAACTTCAGTTCTTGGCCAAATATGTTTGTTTGGGAATAACATTCAGTTGTCTAGCTGTGCCGGGCTGCCAGCCCGAGGGATGTCTAGGATGGAGACGGCGATCTGTGCAGCAGCCGCCGCACAACGTCGTTTTGCCATGGACGGCTTTGCATGTTCTGATTGGGCAAGGAGGGGGCGCAATCCTCTGTAACGTCGGTGGAGAAAGCAATCTGCGCAGAGGCCGCCGCACAACAGCGCGCCCAAACTTTCTTGGGGAGATTTATACATTATGACACTAAGGTCATGAAAATCTTGCCGCGAACTGCCTGTTATGCAAACAAGGATGGGGATGGCAAACACCGCAAGCTGTGCCGCGGCTGCCACCCCACTTTCCCTCAAAACATTGCGTATCACAGACCCTTGCCAAGTCAGAATGTAAGTAGGTCCAGCGCTGTCAGGGATCACAGCAGCAGAGGCGTGTGGTAGGGTTTAGGAGTGTCAGGGCATCGCACCTGGACGGTCTGCACCGCTGCAGTGTCGACGGCGCCGGCAGAAAAGGCGGGGCCCGCGGCCAGCAGCGCCACATTCTGGTCATCCTGGGCAAAGCCGCCGTGCTCCTGCCAAACACCAAAAATCACCAATAATCATTCATTTTCCTGTCAACCTGTCCGTTCAACCATGCTATGGTGCACGACACTCTCTGCAGAAAGCTTGCGTGGCTGGAGCCAGCAGAGACGGGCAGGAGTGCGTCAGCCCACCGCAATTTTGCCCTTGGACTTTGTGTAGATGACGCCCGGCTGCGCGAGCACATGACCTTTGGTTCAGCAGTCAGTTGGATCTTGATCTCAGCGGCATTTGCTCATTCCATTCTGCCTGCACTCAGAACTGCCATTGGCGGCCCCACCTTTGAGATGACCACAATGTCAGGGACGCGGATGTCGGTCAGCGGGTCATTGTACCTGGAAACCACAACGAAGATGAGCACCAATGCAAGTAGCTGCCCGCAGCATCATGAGCACACAGCTAACATGCGAACACATATGTGTTTCTGTCAGGCCCCCAAGTGCGCCATGCAGCACACCTCTCAATGCCGTTGCCCCTGGACAGGATCTGCACAGCGCCGATCTCGGCAGCCTTGGCCTGTAGCGCCTCCACCGCCTGCGGAATATGCACCCGAATCCGCTCTGTCATGATCTCAAGATCTTCAGCCAAAGTCAGTCTTCATTACGGTGCAAGACCTCCACTCCACATGTTCAGTAGTGCGGCCAACTTGTTCAGCTGCGCAGGCAGGTGAGGGCGGAGGAGGCCAGCACTGTGCGAGCCTGCGCCGTGTTGTTCTGCTTGATAGGCCAGCTGAGCGCGAGAGGCGTCGTCCTCGATGCCTCGAGTGCGCAAGGTGAAGAACAGATAATGTCATGCATCGGGATTATGTCATGCATCGGGATTCTGTCAAAACGGGTTTCGTTGCATGCGCGCCTTCGCAGTGTTGTTCTGGTTGAACAGCCAGATGAGGGAGACGTCGTCCTCTGTGGCCTGCGCCGGCTCGCTGCCATTGAACGCAGCATTGATGACGGCTGCGGGATCCAGTACCGTCGGCGTCGCCGCTGTGGAGTTTGGGTAGCCGTTGGGCGCCGTCAGTGTCACCAGCTGCAGCGGCAATAGGAACACTGTCAGCCTCGTCCGACGTCTGCGGGATCCAGCACATGTGTGTTTTTCCGTGCGGCTTCCTATGGTGACGCACACCGCAGAAAATACAAAGGCGGCAGACAACGAGAAGAAAGACATTCCGTAGCCCGTCCTTGGGGCGCCGTGTGCAGCAGCGAGGCAGCGACAGAGAAAACAAACAAAGGCGGCAGACAACGGAAACAAACACAGCCACCATGTCGAATCATCATCCAAATTTCGGGCCCCGAAACCCCAAAACCCTAAACCCGGCGGGCCACTCCCGGGGCACGTGCCGCCATGCACGTTGCTGGCTGCATGCCAAATTGCAGAACAAGCCACGAGACGCACAGTGGATGGGTCGCGCGGGCTCTGGCCATGCTTGGCGGTGATGAAGATGGTGGTGGAGTTGGCGATGCCCGCCTTGGCCAGCGCCTCCCTGTGATGCGTGATACATTGTATACATAATGACGACACTCGATCATTTGTGAGGCCGAGCTGATGCCCTCCTCCGTTGTCACAGATTTGGGCAGCAGGGTGGTAGTGCCTCTGGGTATGTGTTGTGTCGGAGGGCCTAGCAAAATAAATACGAAAAATTTCTTTTGGCTGCCGCAACCATCCCGAGACCTTCAAAGCTTGTCTGGCGTCGCAGGCCAGGACAGCAGTTTCAGAGCAGCTGGAGACAAGCACGTTTCGAGCTGCGGCCTGGCTGTTGCGTATATGTCTGCTCCTCGCACATGCTGTTCCTGGCTTATGGCATGCTGAAATTTCAATCATGATCGCACCTGATCTGGCCGACCTCGTTGTCCAGAAAATCAAAGGCGGCAAGCAGCCCCGACGTGGGCGTCGGCTCGCCGCCCGGCACGGCCGGCGGCGTGTAGCCGTACCCCGGTACTTTTTGGCTGACGCTGATGAGCTGCGTCCCAGAAACAGGTGTATTAAGCAGATGTTGTCCTTTGTGTCAAGTGCTTTGAGACCCAGGTAGCCGTACTCCGACACCTTTCGGGAGACGCTGATGAGCTGCAGGGGCAGGATTTGCAGGGTGTACCACACTTTACGGCAAAGAAGGCGTCGGGATCGGATGTGGAGGCGGGAGCCGGGCGGGACACGAGATAGGAGGCACGTGAGTCTCACCAGCAGGCGAATGTTCTGTTGCCAACCATACTGGATATCAACAGTCGAGATGGAAACAAAGAACACTAGGCGGAAAGCACCTGGTAGTCGCCACCCATGATGGTGGGAATGGGAATAGACTGGTTGGCAGTGTTCATGCCGCCGATCCAGTTGACAATGGCCTGCGCAACAGCACAAGCTCATTGGCCTTGCTCATCTGCCTGTCTCGCTGCCTTCTCATTTGCAGGTATGGGTTTCTCAATCGGAGCCTGTTTGAAAGGCGGAGCAGGAATGACACAGGCGCCGCCAGGCACAACGCAGCACTCCATGTCCAGCAAACGGAACATGCAACAAAAACAGTAGAAGGGAATTGCCACACCGTGGTGTGCGTCTGGTCGTAGCCAAAGATGGTGGGCGGGTTGTTGGTGCTGTAGGGCGCGCCTGCAGCAAAGGTACATGATCTCCTCACATCAGCTGGGAGCACTGTACTGCGTCGGTTTGTCTTTTCTGCTGTGTACGGCGGCACTGTCTTAATGCGCGCTGCAGGTGGCATGCCATGCGGCTTTACCCTCGATCTCGGAGGTGAACAGGTCGCTCGCAATCTATATTCCGTCAGCAATCACGTCTGAAGTCTAGAAGGGTCTGCACTTTTGATCTCGGGGGTGAAAAGGCCGCCGACGCCATTGCCGGTGCGGCCTCGCAGCAGCTGGTGGGCTTGAAATCATCACTTCTTGCCTTGAATTAATCCTCCTCCTAAACCAGGATGTAACAAATAAATGCGCACCCTTAATCTCAGGGGTGAAGAGGTCGTCAATGCCGTTGCCGGTGCGGCCCTGAAGCAGCTGGTAAGCCAGGCCCTTGTCGCTCCAGGCGGTGTACCCGCCGGCCGCCTTGATCACCTGCCCCAAGTTAAAAAGATCACACAAATGAGAGGTTGCACCTACGCGGCAAGAAGGCCACCATTGCGAGTGGTGATGAGTCAAATTTTGCCGCCGGTAGTATTAGTAGCGTTAGTAGTATTAGCAGTATTATCGTGTGGCTCTTCAGCACGCACGCCGCGGCAACAGGAACGCTTGCAGATTTTCCGCCAGCGGCACTCGCCGCGGCGGATTGGCAACTATCTACGATTTCGGCTTGGGTGCAGCACTCTGCCGGTGGTGATGGGCAGGCGTGACAGTACACCTAGGCACCTGCGGCATTGCCAGCAGTGCGGCACCGCGGCGGTGGGGGACGAAAGGCATCTGGTTTTCGAGTGCCCAGCAGTGCAGCACATTCGCGACTACCATTCGGACTTGTTCTGGGACGGCCAGTCCATGCGCGAGTTCGTTAACCAGACAGATCAGGCTGCTGTGATGGATTTTATCGTTGCTTCAACCCCGTAGCTGGCACCCTTTTAGCCCTTCAGGGCTTGCGACATGGTGTAACATCTATCTCTATCTCTCAGATGCAAGTTGGCACATGGATTGCGCGCACGTGTGAGGCTTGCAACTGAGGGCTTGGGGCTCACATCAAAGATGGTGTTCACACGGACGCGCTGGTTCGGGTAGATCTTCTCGCAGATGCCGGTCGTGGCGTTCTTCCTGCAACATTTCCAGCATAACAGCATCACAGAGTTCTCAACAGTTCCACGTACAGGTGACAAAGGGTGTGTACCAGCAACAGGCAGGCAGGACACAGCGCTACATTGAAGAAATAAAATTTAGATATAATTTCAAATTTATATTTACTCTTTCATAATATAATTAGTTTTGAAATTCAGTACATGGCATGATGGTAGATTGTTCGATGGCGTCGAAGACGGGATCCACCGGAGGAACTTGGCTCACTGAACATGCCTTGACTTGGTACTCACGCATAGGGGATGAGCGCAGGGTTGAGGCCCTGCTTCTGGTTCGACACACGGTCTGCGCCCGCCACGCCGCCGTCAACCTGCTCAGGCATCAAAAGGCCACACACTTTCTTTAAGGATCACTTCACCGTCACAGATGCCTTGACATTGATATCACGCCGCAGTCAGAAGCCAGTTGAATAAGCCGGCTGCACATGTAGCGATAGAGGCTAAGGAGTTGTTGTTTGGGCGATCCGCGATGCACATGCATTCTGGCTTCTTTCCACTCACCTGGGTGTTGTCAAACTCCAGCCCCTCGTCAATGGCGTACTGCAGACAGGACTGACTTACTCAAGTTCTGTGTTGCCATTGCCGTCTCTCGACACACATTTGCATCAAGAAGGCAGCTTCATGCATGCGAGTGTCGGCAACAGCAGGGCGTATTCCCGCATACCACAAAGCCAGGAGTCCCGGTGCAGTTGCTGTTGCTGGGCGCATACAGGTCCCGTCCAAAAGTCTTGTCGTAAAACATTCCCGTACTCTTGGGGGTGCCGGCTGCGCAATGGAAACCGCAATTGGCCTCCCGACCGAAATGGTTTCTCGAGCGCCATGCAGCACTCCTCCTGCGGCCTGAGGAGTGCCCGCAGCAGAGTGCTTTGCAGCAAGCATGCACAGATGCAACGGCAGTTTCCAGAGATTCTAATCAGAGGGGATTTGACGCGCACCGGTGGTCATGGACAGGACGCCGGGGACGGAGTCAGACGGCCCCGTAGTACTAGCGTTGGTGTAGGTGGTGCCGGCGGCGGCCAGCTGCGCCAGGCTGCTGGCGGGCTTGAGTGCAACGTAGTACGCCAGGTCCTTGGCGTGCAGGCCGTCAACGCTGCGCAGATGAGGGGAATCACAAAATAATCAGCTTGCTGGCAAACCGCGCAGCAGGAGCGGCGGTTGCGCAAACAGCATTTTTGCGCGTCAGCTGACAGCACCCCGATACGGTATCATCGTGTGCGAGCAAAGTCTAGATTCAGCTGGGTCCCGCCTGAGCAGGATGACACGCTGCTGGGTCTGGGCGGTCGGCGCAGCTGTCGGCGTGGCCGTGGGCGCGGCTGTCGGCGTGGCCGTGGGCGCGGCTGTTGGCTTGACTGTCGCCTTGCGAGTGGGCACCTTTGTCGGCTTGCGTGTCGGTTTGCGGGCCGGTTTGGACGCCGGCTTCCGCGTGGATCTGTGTGTCGGCTTGTGTCTGGGTTTGTGCGTCGGTTTTCTGTGCGGCTTGTTTCCTGTGCACACAGCAGAAGACGTTCATGCATCGACGAAGGACCGTCAGCAGCTTGGCATTTGGCGAACCGAAGAGCACCATGTCCATGTCAGATCCAGCAAATTGCGTCACAGCTGCTGTGGTAATCACGCACCCGACTGCACCGTGCAAGTGGTGTGTGCGCCGTTCACCTGCACAAGCGACCAGGTGCCTTGGCAGCAGCAGCACAATTGTCTAAAATAAGGTCGTGCCATGTGGCAGGGCGGCAATGCGAGTCAGGGCATTTTGTGGTTCAATTTGTCAATAGTAAGAAGGCGTACGCTGCGTGGGAACTTGCAGGCACGGCAGGAGCGCAGCCCCGGCGTGGCTGCAAAGGTTTTGCCCTTGCATTTGAAGCATTGGAAGCTTCCGGCATTCTGCTTGCTAGATCCCGGACGGCACGGGCTGCACTGTGACCTCGAGCTGGGCTCATACCCCTTGATGCACACTGCGCAGCACGGGAAGGAGGTGCAGGTCAAGCACAGCGCACATTGCGTTGAGACCGCTGGTTGGCTTGCAGGCTGCATAACGCACAGGTGGCGCATGCAGGGATCTCATGGACAGGCAGCCATGTGCGCACCGCAGGTGCGCCTGCCGTGAATCGTTGCGGGCTCATGATGCCTCGGGCACGAGGCCAGCAGCTTGCGGCTGCTCGTCGCAATCGCTTCACCGCCAGCGTTCAGGTCGCCTGCAGCGACCACGGCTGCGGCTGCGCACACCGCAAACACCGCCAGCACGACGCCAGCTCGCACGGCCATGACGGCGGAAGGAATCCGACCTGTGCCCGATCATCAGCATTGACTGTCTCGCATTAAGAATTAAGGCGAAGTGATGTTGCAGGCGTCAGCAGCGTGCAACTGAGGTTGCCCACAGGCCGCCCCGCAACTCCCAAATGTGTGGCGCGCAAGTTCCGCAGGTAGCCGGAAATGGTATTTTGAGCTTTGAAGTCGGTAGCGAGACCGGCCACAGCGCACACAAATAAGGTGCACCTGCCGATCTCGAAACCAAGGTCACGTGCTCAAAACCAAGGTCACGTGCATGTGAAACACCGGCATCCCGGGAAACATCAACATGACTGTTCATGTACTGTTGAGTTGGATGTTAAGCTGTTAACCCCAGAAGTAGCGACAGATCGCAATGCTGCGGTGTGCGGTATTGATACCCGTGTTTAGCTGCAGTCGAAGAGCCGGAGACGTCGCTCCCCGGCAATCTTGCGCCTGAGGGCAACGCAATGCACTAGAGCAGGCTAGCAGCTCCGTCAGAGGATGCGAAGCCACGGTGGCAGGCCCGTCTATGCCCTTCGCCCGTGACTCTGGTGGCAGCTGGACCTCTAGCAAGCTCGACAAACTTCCATTGGCGCAGCGAGAAGTCCGATCACACGGGACCGTCAATCGTCTGGGACAACTCATTTGCTGATCGAAGGCATCGGGAACGCTCTGGATCGTGTGCGGCGGCGCACGTACCACAGCCAACAGAGACAATGAGCGGAGCGTACGGGGCACGGTGAAGTGACGCACCAGGTGCACGAGGAGGAGATGTCGTTGGCACAGCGCAGCACTCCAAGTCGGCGCAAACAGATTTTCACCTAGATCAGGCCTGTTACGACAGGATAGGGGCCAGCATATTTCCAAAAAAATGATTCCTTTGATCACTGGTAGGTCGCCAGCAGCCATGCAACGACGTCAGCTTGCCCGTCAGCCTCGCAAACCCTACTGGACTGACTGACGCTCAACCCTGAACTCCTGAAGGAAGTGCGTCAACGCATGCAGTCAGCCAGTCAGCCGGCCATCTCTGATGGGCACCCAGCTACCGCTTGCGCTTGCCGCTCTTCTGGCGCAGCTTCCCGCTCCGATACCGCCCCGGCTTCTTCCTGCCCTTGAGGCGCAGCGGCGCCGTTGCTGCGGCGGGTTCGCCTGCCGCCGCCGCCGCCGCCGCATCCCCTGCCGCCGGCGCCTCCGCGACCGCCGCCGGAGCGGCTGCCTCGCCGCCCGGCTGCTGCACCGATGCGAGCACCGCCTCCCAGCTCAAACCCTCATCGCCGTAGCCGTCGCTCTCGGCGCCGCTATCAATGTCGCCGGACCGAAGGGAGGCGTCATCATCTTCTTCATCGCCGTCCGAGGCGCTGCCGGCATCCTCATCCTCGCCGGCGCCCGCCCCGACGTCGTCTTCATCATCTGAGGACTCGCTGCCGCTGGCGGACACGTCGTCCACATCTCTGATGCGCTCCTCGAGCTGCGCGTCGAATGTACCGCAGCGTTGCACAACAGGTTACCGATACTAGACAGCAGCACCATCGTGTACCTTGCGGCTCACAGCTCCTTCAGGACCGCTGCTGGTGTGTGAAGGCTTGTACGGATCCGGACTGTCACCCAAATATGTCCAGGACAGCACGCTCTTGGAGGCTCCACATTCAGGGTTTGTGGCATCAATGCAAATCACGACGAATTTGGTCGGGGCTCACGTGCTGCATCCCTCGACCTGATTCAAGGTGGACATATCAGCATGAGTGTTGCCACCAGGGCTGCGGTGGTGCCGCCGGTGGCGCCGGCCCAGTCGCTGGGCATGCAGAAGTTGCCTGGGTCGGAACGGGCTTGCGCTCCAGGGTGGGAAACGAGTGGAAGCAAGATCCAGATCACTACCTGGGCTGCGCCGGCCTCGTCGCCCGGCATGAAGAAGTCGCCTTGGGTCGGGATGGCCTTACGCTGCTGGCGTGCGTTGGCCGCCGCCGCAGTTTCTGCAATCACCGCCGCCGCCTCCAGGTCCTTGGCCGACGGCTCCGGCCCCGAGCCACCCTGCAGGCGCGTCGGATAGATTTAGGATTGTTTTTTATTGTTTGACGGCCACCATTGGAGGTTTCACTGTCGTGAGAGGGCCTGACTGCTCTGCTCCAGGTCTGACAATCCGCCTGGAGCGCTGAAAAGGATGCGAGCACTGGCAACTGTCTGGTTTGGACCAGGCGCCAGTGTTTGCTGCGGATGTACAGGGTCGGACACAGAGTGTCAGCAGCCTGCCAGCTCGAAAGCATGGCAGCTATGACTTCAACGAGGAATCTGTGTGGAGTTTCGTCACTCCCTGTAAGATGTCGTCGGCGAGCGAGCCGCTGCCACGTGCATAATGCATGACACATGCAGCAGATCCACACGACCCATCAGCCGGAATGCAGCGCTGTGCTCTCGACAGTTGGCCTGAGACACAGACGAGGGACCGCTCTGCACCTAAACCCTAAACCCTCTGCAAACCTGCTCTGGCGCGTCTGCGTCCGCGAGCTGCGCCGCAGGCGCCGTGGCCCCGCCGCCGGGCGCCTCCTCAGTATGCCCCGGCGGCACCGCAAAGTAGGGGATCTTGCCGCGCTGCCAGTCGTACAGCACCTGCACAGGTGAAGTCAACACTTCCTGGTGACTTCAAGTGAAAGTCACCGAATTTGAGCACCCAAGCGGCGTCTCAACGTAGGGGAACTTGCCGCGCTGCCAGTCGTACAGCACCTGCTCGGTTGGACGACGGTTCTAGAATGCGATTTTGGTGTGTATTCCGGCTTCAACTGCGGATCACAGGGTCGAAACATAGTTGGGCAGGTCCTGTGCACGAAGCATTTGTTAAACTGGGAAACCATAATCCGGAAAATTACACATCTAGAAACAAGTTAGCTCGTTGGAACGCGGCGGCACCATCTTGGCGGCGGTGTTGGCGTCGGGCTCGCCACCGCGCAGCAGCCTCCCACCGGCGCGCGCCAGCTGCGCCAGGAAGTCCTCCGTGTCCGTCCAGCTCTGGATCTTGTACGCGCGCCGCTGCAGAATGAAACAGGGCGTCAGATGTCGACAGCTTCAGCGGGAAACCATGTGTGGCAGCTGCGCCACAAACCCTTTGTGCCCGTCCAGCTCTGGAGCTTGCACGCAGCGCTGCAGGAGACACGGACGAAGTGTCGGGACCTGCTGTGAGGACGGAAATGCGCCAGAAGCGCCAGATGTGCGAGCTAGTCCGCCGTGTCCGTCCAAGTCTGGGTTCTGCGAGCGCCGCGGTGCAGGCACCTCTCTGCTTGTCAGCTCTAATGCTATATTATGCTTGTCATGCTGTGTGCTGCACATGTTTCTCAACTACGTTTGCTGGTTGCAGCCCTGGTCTCGCATCCGAACAGCGACAGAAAGCGCACTGCGTGAGATGATGATGCCGGGCGCCTCCAAAGCGTATCCATGCCATGGGGATAGCATCGAAGAAAACAACAACACAAAAGCTATCCTAGCAGGGGGCGCACCAGGTACTCCGGCTTGACGCGCTGCAGCACGGCGTCGATGTGTTCCGTGGCGTCCTCCTGCAAGAGAAATCGGCACAAACGTGATGCTTCTACGCACACCGCCCTAAACATTGCTGCAGCACAGCGTCGATGTGCTACGCGGCGTCCTCCTGCGACAGCACCGACGGATCTGTGGTTGTTGTCTCTTGCGTACTCCGTTTCTTCCTGACGTAGATTCTGGGTGCACGCTCAGCGAGGCAGCTACTCGGTCCCAGCGCAGGTTCAGGATCATCGAAGGGATCCACTCGCCAGAACGAAAGCGGCCGCACAAGCCCTCTGCTTCTTCCGTAGCATGGCACAGTGTTGCAACGAAAGAGAGACGGGCAAGATTACGGAGTCTAGGACACCAGATTCTCCACGCGCACGCCCCCCTTGCGCATCACCTCGGCATCGGTGTCCGTATCTATCTGTTACGTCGGTTGTTCGGTCATCGAAATGTATCACAGAACCGAGCCAAAGCATGAGGAGGCGCACCAGGTTCGACGCGCATGACGCCCTTGGCACCAGCTCGGCGTGGGGAGTCCACATTCCTGTCATCATGAGCATTCACTGTCTTGCAAACATCGCGCCAACCCAGAGAGGCGCACCAGGTTCTCGACGCGCACAACACCCTTGAGCACCAGCTCGGTGTCGGAGTCTGCCTGGCCGGCGTGCACGACGCCGGGGCAGTCAATGAGGAAGATGCGCTTCATGAGCGTGATGTACTGCCACACCTTCGTCTCGCCTGGGATAGGCGCCACATTACACACCTGCACAGGTTCGGGGACTACCTGAGTATTACTTGGTATCAGTTTCCATTCACAGTTCGGGTTCTGTAGCGTTTGGGTTGAATTGGATTGGCAGACCAGCTTGATAAGCAAGACCGACCCGGCTCATGGAGAGTGCAGCCGCTGCAAAAGCTTGTTTAGAGTCGACAAGCCCACCTTCTTGGTGCGCAGCGTGTTGATGACGGAGGACTTGCCAACGTTGGGGTAGCCCACGAAGCCGACGCTGATGTACTTCTTGTCCGACCGCAGCCGCGACAGCTGCGCGTGGAAAGACGCGCCTGCTTGTCAGTGGGATGCAACAGGCAGAGGGCTGGTTTTGTCAAGCCTCCTTCAGGTGTGCGACTGCCATTGGGCTGCCGTCTGGCCGTTGTAGGCCAGCAACCTCCGCAAAGATCAGTCGCCAGGCAGAAAAGACCTCGCAGCTGCTGCACATAGGGTCTGGCTTGCACACTGCTGAGCCCAATGCAGGTGCGCGCACCTGGCGCAGCAAGGCGCCCTTTACCAATGCGGTGGCCAGTACTGCGTGGCACAGTGTGTCTTTGACGATTTACGGAAGACTGGGCAAACGCGCTGCAGCGATGCTGATGGTTTCTTGCTGGAGCAACATGGGCGCACCTGGCGCAGCAGCGACAGCAGGGCGCCCTTGCCGAAGGGGTGGCCCAGCGAAGCGTGGAAGGCAAGCGTCGGGTACTCCCGCGACAGCGTGTGCAGCCACCGCTTGGTCACCCACGCCGGCACCTGCGCAAGGGGGGAGCACAGGGGCGCTGAGCATAGGGTGCTCACAATTTCAGGTGCGTCGGCCCAATCTGACCCCATAGACAAAGAATTCGAGCGAGCTGAACAGCAACAGGAACCACTGCAGACAGCGTTGTCACAAGCATGATGGGCGGAGAAATGACAACCGTACCAGGTCACACTTGTTGAGCAGCAGCAGCAGATGCTTGTGGCGCGCGTTCTTGCGCAGGTGGTGCTCCAGCTGCGGGCTGCGCGTGCCCATCGGGTCCCGCGCATCGATGACCTGCGGTGCCGCATACATGATGACGCTCACCTTGCGGTCACGTGAGGCAAACCCGATTGCGAGCGGCAGAAGCCATGTCACACGGCGGAAAGATGGCGTGGTCCAGCCTCGGGCAACCTGCACAGTACTCCGGCAAGTTCCGCAGGGTGCTCAGGCTGTAGCCTGCAAGCTTTTGCGGAAACAGACAAGCGTTTCTCGAAATCTTCGAATGGCATCGACCGAGAAAACATCCTCAAGATTCAGGAAAGGCTTCAAAGACCCGTAACACAAGCACCCACCTGGACGACGACGTCAGAGGAGTCGATAACCTTGTACAGCTCGCCCCAGATGCGCTTGGACTGCCCCGCGCCCATAACGTTCTCGCGCATCGCCTCGCGCACGCCCGAGGACGCCAGCTCCGCCTCCGCTGCGCCGCCATCGCTCCGCCCCTCGTACCTGCGGCGGTGGGCAGAATTGTCAGCCCCTCGCAACGGGACGATGCACCACTGCAACTGCGAAGGACTGCAATTGTGAAAGATGCAAAGTCCAACGCATTATGGCAGAGCAACGTATCTGTGCAGCCACATTTGTGTACTCCTCCTGTTCCCACATCACTGAGGCTGGACTTGCAGCCGCGCCGCCGGCAGCATATATCTTCCGGCGAGCTCACCAGCTGCAGGCACTGGTCGAAAGGCACTGCCAGCCGTGCATTCTGCGGAGCATGGGAGCGCGCTCACGTGTCTGTGACGGCATTGGTGCGGGCGGCCAGGTCCGACATGTCCTCCGCCGCGAGGCGCGGCCGTTTGCGTGTGCGTTTCTTGCCGAAGGTGGCGTCAAAGGGCTGCGTCGCCAGCAGGTGCGCGCGCGCCGCCTTACGCCCCTCGTGCCCCTTTTCTGGGTCCTCCAGCAGCGACATCGGCAGCTTCTTCTCCCGCAGCAGCACCGTGTACGCGTCATTCACCTGGGGAGCCGCCAGAAACAAAATGATTGAGGAACCACTCAAGACTTGCAAGAGTGGCGTAGTGCCCCGGCAGCAGAATTGGCAACTCTTTCGCGCAGCAGCACCGTCTGCGCGTCGTTCACCTGCAGAGGCAGGAAGAAGCAGCTCCAGTGAGCTACTCGTCGCTCATAAGAAAGAAGATGGGCAATCAACGGGCGCCTCAAATGCATTCTTCTGTCTGCGCCAGGTCCTGCATGCCCCAGCGTGCACGAGTTGCGCTGCCCGTTGCACCAGCACCGCGACTTGCGCCCACCTTTGTGCTCATCTGCTCCCGGAAGGACTCCAGCTGCTTCTGGCCGATGACGCGCGTGTTGCCGAACCAGCGGCGGTCGGGCTGGATTCGGCTGTTGGGCAGGTCGCTGGACTGGTACTCCTGGTGAATGATCTTGCCGTTCTTGTCGCGCTTGGCTTTCTTGCTGTACATGGCCAGCCGCCGCACCTGCGCATGAGGCGGCGCTTCAGCGCGGGCAAGCATGATTTGACCAGTGCAGAACAGGCGCAGCCATACAGCTGTGCAGGTATGCATGTTCCGCAGCAAGGTTGCTCTGATGTCACACACACGCACCGTGGCGGCATCACGCTGACCCTTAGTGCCTTTGCTGGGTCGTGAGGCATCGCCACTGTGCTTGGCGACACGGTTGTCCGTCGCTTTGGTGCGCTTCTGGCCCGCCATGCTGGCGATATCTCTGTGGCCTCCCCAGCACTTGAAGGTGCGTTGCCAACCCGGGAGCTAGAGGTGTGTGTCAAGTGAGGTTGCCAGCCGTCGGAGGGCAACCCTCACGGCGCTGTTAAGGCCGGCAAGAGAAGCACTGCCGGTCTCGGATCTATATCACACTACACCGGCCCTCTGGTTGCGGATTCTCAACATTTTACTGTGCTGCTGCAACCTTGGCAAAGGCGTCTGCAAAGTCCAAGACTACTAAACTTAGACGAAATGTAAACCCTGCTCACGCGTACTTTACGACGCGGCCTCATCTGCCCGCCTGTCCCACTCCATCGCTGCTGATCAGCAGCAGTTGTGTGCCACAGCCAGCAAGCAGGCAACGCTGCAAGCCAGAGATAGCAGGAAGTCATCACATCACAGATTCAGCGCGCAGCGCGAGTCGCTGCGAAGCGAGCTGAGCATTCGACCGCCGCCTGTTCGACAGCAGGTACCAGAGCACTCCTGTCTGGCCTCCGCGAATGCTGTGAAGCGTTGCGTTCCTGCGAGTGCTTCGCAGCTCCTGTCGACCAACAGCACGGCCTTGATCAACAGCTGAAGTGCTGGGCCTATTCACGCAGGCTATTCCAGCCTCGCACCTGTATCGAGAGCGATAGCTTGGCTATCGCAGGTGCTGCACAATGGCAGACGATGGAAGCGTGCCTCCGGCTGATATGACGCGCCAGTACAGCGTCCAGTCAGACGACAGGTGAGGATACCACATTCAGTTCAGGGCGCTGACTGACAGTTGCACAGTCCATTTGTGCGCCAAACCAGGCAGCGCACAGGTCATACGATTGCACGAACATGCTATACTCATTGATCTGACGATGGCGTCAGCAAAGAACAGCTGCAGCAACTGCATGCCTCGTCGAGTGCCGCTCACTCAATGCGCCGCTGCCTCCGCAGCGATGACGATGTGATCCTGCCAGAGCCCTCCACGGACCTCTCCGCCCTTATCGGAGACGACCAGCAGGACGCCGAGGAGGTCAGTGGGTGCAACGCATCAACCTGCATGTCATGTGGAGGTCATCGCAAGCTGTCATGCCCACTGAAGCTCCTTGAGGCATATGAAGGACTGCGCTCCGGACGTCTGTGCCCTGTCACAGGTGGACGGGATTCTAAACTCACTTTCGGCTTTCGTAGATGTTTGACGCCAACGACAGTGCCGCGGAGGAGGGGTACGAGCACCGTGGGCGGGAGGAGGAGGACGACGATGGCGACTATGCCGAGGCACAGGAGGGTCACGGCTACAGCACGCCTGCAGGCAGCTTTGCCGGCGACTACGAGGACCACGCCATCGGTGAGGCGCCAAGGGCTGTTGCGGCAGCTCAATGCGCTGTGGCCCCGCAGTTGATGGCAGCAGAAATGGACGGCGGGCATTGCGTGGGCAGCCAGTCCTGGTGCTCGCACAGCAAGTCTGCGGATCTGCCATAGCACAGACCGAGTCAGGGAAAGATAGAGGCGGTCTTTTCAAGCGAAAGCATGTGTGAATTGCCAGCAACAGATTGTGGCAAGGCGCTTCTGGCTGATGCCTCAGAATCCTTTTGCTCCCTCAGACGAGCTGCACCGGGCTGCGGAGGAGTCGGCTTCGGCGCCACGTCCTGAGCGCCCCGACAGCTCTGCCAGCGGCACCGGCGCCAGCTTTGCCACCGCAAGCAGCGCAGCCGAGGAGGCGCCCGCTCAGGCGGCGCCTGCTTCCCCAGCAGCCTCTCGCACATTTTCCATGGTGAGCGGCGCTCTAGTTGGTAGGCATTTGTAGGCATTCAGTACACCAGGCCCCGCACCTGCTTGTTGGGTCCTGCTTGTTGGCTCTCAGGCGCGCTGCACACCCCAACAGGTTCCTTCGGAGCTGTGCTGCCAGTGCTGCGGTGACAGCCGCTGGTGATGCATGATGACCATGCTCTGCCTTGCAAGGGGACAAGTAAATAAGACTCCGAACTCCTGTTTTTGCGCTCTGCACAGGACGCCAGCACGGCGCTGTCGAGTCTGAACTTCATCATGACGCGAGTCGCCAAACCGGACCCGAACGTCCTGGGCGATGCCACGCAGACGAACCTGCGCGAGAGGATTGGTGCGCACTTCTCGAAAGTCATCTGTGCTTGCATCGACCATTGAAGTTCAATGCCAACTGCTTGCATGTCTGCCCCGCGGTGCGCGTGCTGGGATCAACGTCTTCCATCAGCACTCCCGTCTGGTGCTGCAGCCTTGCAAGCGCTGTCCGACTCAAAACGCCCAGCCCGATGCTGATGCCTGGCATTTCAGCATCCTGCATACACCCGGTAGCTACCAGCAGCTGACGAGGGAATATTGCCGGTATGCAGCGGAGATGCTGGAATCCCGGGTGCAGAACCCTAACCCGGACCGCATTGACCAGCTGGCGGATGCGCTGCATGACGTCGTGCCGGCTGGGCGGCCGGAGCAGCAGCAGGAGCAGGAGCAGCAGGCAGCAGCAGACCGCGAGCCGCAGGAGGTCAGCGAGGTGGAAGAGGAGGAGGAGGATGAGGAGAAGGATGAGGAGAAGGATGAGGAGGATGACGCTGCTAACGAGACAAAGTAAGTGCTGCTGCCTGCTTCTCGGCAGACCCGTCGTCGCCTCTGCTGCTCCATATCGATGCACCTCGCAGCTTGACAGCCGTGTCCACCCTGCGCCGAGGGAAGCCGAGCACATGACTCAGTTGATGCTCTGCTCATCGAACTCGCAGGCCTGAGTTGGCGGCGGTGGCGCACGGCGGCAACGGCGTGCACGGCCCATCGCCGCCCGCCCAGGCGCCGCTGCAGCCAGTGCAGCCGCCGTCAAAGGCTCCAGAAGGACCAAAGGAACCTGCGGCCGCACCAGCGCCCGCCCCCGCGCGGCCGAGCGCCATGCCCAGCCTGCCGGCGCGACCGGCGCCGCGGCCGGCCGCTGCCCCTGGCGGCTCGGGACCCTCCCTGCCGCCCCGCCCTCCAGGTGCGGAGGCGACGTCCTGTCATCTGGTAGCACAGCGCAATGCGTTGACTGGGCAGCAGGTCGACCTGTGTCATCGGCTGCATCTTTGCGAAGGTTCTCCGCATGGCATGCCCATCCTGATGGGCTGGCATGCTGCGATGCAGCCAGCGGCTCGTCAGGGATGCCCTCGCTGCCGCCGCGCCCGGCGCCGGCCGCCGGCGCCAATGGCGGCGCCACCTCGTCCGCCGTGGCAGGGGCGGAGGTGCAGAACCCCACGGCGGCACCTCGTCCCAACGGCAGCGGCCCCAGCCTGCCGGCTCGCCCGGCAGCCTCAGGTGATGGCTGTAAGTGCTGACTTGCGGACTCGATGGTTCACACGATAGCACTCTTTGCTGGAACAGCACACCCTCGCAATCCGTTTGGTGAGCCACATCCTCAACATCCCTCTCAACAGACCTCCTGCAGTGGCACCTTCTGGTCCACAACCCAGAGCTGAGCTGACGACGGGTCACTCTGACAACAGGCGGCGGCAGCGGTGGCGGTCCCAGCCTACCGGCGCGTCCAGCGGCGGCCCCCGCCAGCAACCCCGCGCCTGCGCCTGCCGTCCCGCATGCTTCTAACCTAGCATCCAGCCCGGCCCCGGCCCCTGAGGAGCCTGAGACGGCCGAGCTGCGCCGCCGCGTGCAGGTGCTGTGTTTCACCCTCCGTTGGCGCGGCGTGCTGCGGATGTCGGCGTCCGATGCTCACGCGCCTGCACCCTGTGCATGGCACGTGGTGCATGAAAGTTGCGGACCTGATGTTCATGTGCACATCCATCCGTAGCTGTATGGTGCATCATGCTGGCGTGTCGGCTGACGCGAGCTCTCGATCTATCATCCCCGCAGGACCTACGGGTGATGCTGCTGCGCATTGTCGGTCGCCTGGGCGTCAACACGCAGTCGTCCGTCGTGCAGCAGGTCCTCATGCGGTACGCACAGCCACCACTATTTCCAGCTGATGTCTGAAGCTATTGACACTCCGCCGGCACGCCATCTCAGGCATGTTCTTCAGCTTCAGGATCGCGTCCATCCGCCAGCATCTTGCTGGGTGAAGACAAGGTCCCACACATCGAGTTGGGTGTCCTGCGTGTTTCCCAATTCACAACCAGTGCAGAACCACTCGTGCAAGACTATAAGGTTCCTGTGCCGCAGCCTGGACATGGCAGAACGCATCCGCATCAACGCCCGCGGCCCGCCGCGCATCAGCCCCCTGGAGGCCGCCAAAACCGAGGCTGCCGCCATGGACGTGAGTCTTCTCCGTCCTTTCCCTATATCCATCTTCTCCCTAGTGCTGTCACCTGCCACATTCCCCCTTGACTGTCAAGGCGGCAGGAGACTCGCACGGCAAAACATGGAGGTTTTGCGTCACCAGAGCACGTTGCCAGCCGCAATGGAAGCCATCGTATCTGTCGCAATGCACGGTGTTCCAATACATTGCACCAATCATGCAGGCGCAGTCAGGCGCGGAGTCGGAGCTGCCGTTCACGTGCACAGTCATGCTGCTGGGCATCTCCGGCTGCGGCAAGAGCTCCGTCATCAACTCCCTGCTGGGCCGCCAGGCCTGCGCCACTGACGCCTTTGGCGCCTCCACCAAGAAGGTGCCGACGTTTGCATTTACGTCGTCTCTCTGCAGTCTCTCGGTACTAACGCCCTTCTGGACCACCAGACCTGCGCCACCGACGCCTTTGGCGCCTCCACCAAGCAGGTGCTGAAACCGCATTGCGAGGTCTCTGGTCCTGCAGGGGACCTTCTTGACGGGGGGGCGTGGCGTCGGTCTGCCTGCATTCCTTGTGCTGAGCAGACCAGGGCCGCGGCGCCTGGCCGCCGTGTTGCTAGGGCTGTGCTGATTGCGCCCCGCGGATCCGAATCGTGCCCCGCCACAATTGCGCAGGTGCAAGTCGTGGAGGGCAGCGTGAAGGGCATCAACATGCGATTCATTGACACGCCCGGCCTGCTGCTGTCCCCGGGCAAGGTTGCGCACAACGCCAACATCCTCGCCCAGGTGCCCTCTGCCGCACCTGTGCTGTCGCAGCCTCATGCCTCCACAGGGTTTAGGGTTTAGGGCCCAGTCGTCTGTCACTGGGCCTCGGGCGTCGCCTCGCTGACCGCAGGGCTCCGAATGTAGCTGCAGTCTGGCAGCATCGATATGTGAGCAACAGAAACGCCATCTTGGCTGCGGCCTGCATGCATCCTTACACGGGCGCGCCCGTCTTATGGCCGTGCGTATAGGCCAAGCAGGGGAGCACGAGGCCGAAGATTGTGCTGATCGAACCAATGAAGCCTCGTAGAGCAAACCTGCAACCGCCCCTCCCTCCACTGCATGCAGGCAAAGCGGGTGAGCAAGAAGCACAAGCCGGACATCGTGCTGTACGTGGACCGAATGGACCTGCTGCGCCGCCCCGGCTCCGACCTGCCCGTGCTGCGTCATATCACGTCCGTTCTCGGCGCCGGCACCTGGTTCAACACGGTACGCCCTGGTGTCGGATGAATAAGGAGTTATGTATACGAGAACTGGATCAATGTCGACTATGTACAGACGACCATTGATCCAGTTCTCATATATATCTATGTGACTGTGACCAGTTTCTCATAACTCTTGCAAACGGGGCGGCCGGAGAGCACACACAGCATTCCCAACGTCTCCCGTGATTACATACCTATGTATAGCTGCTCAAATGAATAAATAATTATACATATGAGAACTACATCAATGATGACTATGTACAGAGTTATATATCTATGTGACTGTGACCAATTTCTCATAACTCTTGCAAACGGGGCGGCCGGAGAGCACACACAGCATTCCCGTTCCCTCCCGTGATTACATACCTATGTATAGCTGGGCTGCCGTTGTAGTGCACCACACCTTCCTCTGCATGTAGATTCAAAACCACGCTCTGCGCCGGCATCTGGTTCAGCACGGTGCGGGCAGTTAGGGTTTTAGGTTTAGGGTTTGCGTGTATAAGTGCACCGCACACCGTCCGCCCCGTGGCCCATGATTAGGGGCACTGGCGTCACACCCTGGTGCCGGCGCGTGTTGCAGCGCAAGACTCCTGCGGGGACGCCCTAGAGCTTCTGAGTGCCAAGCTGTTGATGAAAACAGACCCCTAAACCCTACAGTGGCGGGGGAGAGAGACCCTCGGTAAGGCAAAAACCTCAGAGCATGTGACAATGGGTAATCCGCAGCCAAGCCCTAAGGGAATTTCAGTTGATTCCTATGGGTGTCGGATCTTTCTCGTCCTGTGGCGTCAGAGAGCGCACGGACTGCTGCACTTGACTGCTGTCACTCAGTTTCATGGTGGGCGCCCAGGTACTGGTGATGACGCACGCGGCCAAGCCGCCACCGGACGGCCCGGCGGGCCCCATGCAGTACGATGTGTACATCAACCACCGCATGAACTCGCTGCAGCAGGGCGTGCGGTGCGCAGCCTTCCCCTTGGCCTCTCCTCGCGACTGCACTTGATTTCCAGAGGGAACCCATGCAAATGTAGCGACGGTCGAGTTTCGTCCATGCTTGGTTGTCAAGACCCTGCAGCCCCCCGAAGCACTGGTAGCTTGGATCCTTCACAGTAGGATGCAAGGATGCCTGCGACGCCAGTTGGCCTACGTGTTCACCCAAGCCGCTGCAGCGGCAGAGAGGCTGCAGCTGATAAAGAAGCCACCAAAACCCTTGAAACTCAGGACTTGTATTCAGAACTCCATAGTGAAGCCCTGAACCCGCCGCTGCAGGGTTCTGGTGCAGGACGTGCGGCTTGTGAATGCAAGAACAAGACTTTGTGCTTTTGATCTTGCAACTTGTAACGCCCTGATTGGCGGCGGCTGCAGGGTTGCGGCACAGGACCTGCGGCTCATGAACCCAGCGGCGCTGGCAGAGACGCACCCCAACTGCCGCACCAACGCCGCCGGCGAGCCACTGCTGCCCAACGGCACGCCTTGGCGCCAGCAGCTGCTCATGCTGGGCCTCTCCTCCAAGCTGCTGGTGGACGCTGAAAAAGCGCTGGACATCCGCAAGGTGTCGCAGGCGGGCGGCGGCGCCCGCGACCTGCCGTGCGACCTTTATCGCTATGTTGTTGGGTCTTCAAGTGAAGCTGAGTATCGAGTCAAAAGCTGCTGGCGGACGCCGGAAAAGGTCAAATCGCGCAGCTCAACTCTGCTAGCAATGCCTCCTGGCAAGCGTTTGGGTGCCTGACACAGATCTAGGCACCTGGTCTGCTGCTGCACATGTTGGCTGACTCTTCTCGACCGTGCTGGCGCGACAGGGCGCACCTGCAGATGTTCCGGCCGCAGAAGCTGCCTCCGATTCCGTACCTGCTGTCCAACATGATCCAGCCGCGCAAGCCGCGCAAGTTTCCGGAGGAGGAGCGCGGCATCCTGTCTGAGGCCGCCCTCGCCCAGCTGCCTAAGAACAGCGAGCAGCGCAAGGCCGAGGTGCGCGGCGCTTGCTGATTTTAACAATCTGCCTTGCTTCTGTGATGCCACACTGAGGGCTGTTGAGCTTTGGGTTTAGGGTTTAAACCCAGGGCTTAAACCCTAAACCTTAAACCCTATACCCTTGGGCTCTCCAGTGCCGATCAGACAGGTTTGGGCTGCCCTGATGCAGATGGCGACTGACACTCACATTCCACAGCAAGCACGGCGGGGATGTGCAACGCACTGCCGTCCGTCTGCGACGAGCGCTCTCACACGTGCGCTTCTGTGACCCGTGCAGTTTCGAAAGCGGCGGATGTACCTCCAGCAGCGCGCGGCGGAGGACCGCGCCGAGGAGGACGGCCCCTCGGCCCAGGTGCATGCAGCCTAAACCCTTCAGCGTCTCCGAAATGCTGCATCCAGTCTCGTTCACACCTTGCCTTCAGCACCCTGGGAGAGCATGACGAGTCATTGCCTTGGATGCACTCAAACCTCAGTCCGGACCTGGAGCTGCAGTCAAAATCTGATCGGGGCATGCACATCAGGTTTGACACATCCCCCATACCCCCCAGTCTGACCCAACTCATCACATTCAACTTATCAGTCATTATCTCGTCATCATCTCGTGGCAGGTGGCGGTGCCGGCGCCGGACCTGCCGCTGCAGCCGTCGTTCGACCCAGAGCTGGGCTACAACCGCTACTTGTCAGTGGATGGCCCCAGCGGCTGGGCCGTTCAGTAAGTATCTTGTCGCTGCTTCCCCTCCCTCGGACATCTTCCTTCTCATCCTTTGGACATTCCTGGACGACCCCGGCGGCTAGATCGCCCAGTGAATCGCCCGCCCCTGCTTCTCAGCTCACTTTCCAAAGTCGCGGCCGTGCCTGCGCCATGTCTGTTATCGCCTGCTGCAGCGGGTACCTTGTGTCTGACATCTCATGCTATCTGTCAGCTCATACACACATCAAGCACTCAGCAGACAACAAAGTGTACCTGTCTGGCCCGCAGGCCATTCGAGGACCACGCCAGCGGGGTGGAGGGCATGCCGGTGCCTCGTTCTTAAAAGCTGACGTAATGCTTATGCGACAAACTGTCCTGCAGGCGATTAGTGGAGCCTGGCAGCATGGACCACGACGACGGGGTGGCGGGCATGTTTAGTCAACCCCTAAAATCTGACACCTCTCATCATCCACTATGATAACAGCCATCTGCCCGCAGTCCATCTGTGGAGCCCAACAACGTGGACTATAACGATGGCGTGGAGGGCATGACGGCGACTCAAGATCAACCCAATCCACAAACTGTCTTCTGCCTGCAGGCCGTTTGTGGAGCCCAACAGCGTGGACCACGACGACGGGGTGGAGGGCATGACGGTGGCGTGCACGGGGGTGGTGCGCCCCACAGGCCTGTTGCAGCGCACCAAGCAGTACCTGGGCGGCGTGCCCGCGCACGTGCAGGCGCAGATCCACAAGGACAAGACCGCCTGCTCCGTCATGGTGCGCGCCATTGTTTCCAAGGGTTTTATGCAAAGGGGTCATCTGCTTCCCGGCTGTTGGTCAGGCTGTCTGCTGCAGGCTCGATTTGCATCACGTCTCCGGTGGCCTCTGCCATGTGCAGTGCCCTCTGCAGGCAAACGTGGCCGGGGCGTTCCCCGCGCAGCGCTCGCAGCGCTTTCTGTCAGCGGCGATCTGGCGCGCAACAACATGTGCGAGTGCTGATCTGAGCTCTCTGACGGCGGCGCGCAGGGGGAGGCGGAGGCGTTGGTGCACCGCGCCTGGTTTACATACAGTCAAAGATTCCACGAGAGCAAACCGTGAAAGAGCAAAGTATGAAAGTCCAGCTCAACAGCCTTGCCGGCGTCTTGCAGGGAGAAGCGGAAGCCTCGGTGCACCACACGCGGAAGATCGTGTCCACCACCGGCGTCGACTTCCAGACCGTGGGCCCCGACCACCTGTGGTGCGCGTCTCAACCCCTGACTCATCGGGATCAGCCTACCTGGCCGCTTGCGAAGTTCAACCATGCAGGTTCAAGCATGCATGCACGTGGCAGAGGTGGCAGATGCTCACTTCTGCCGCTGCAGCTCTGGCGGCACGAGTTGGTGCTGAAACCTCCCGCGGGCTGAAGTTGATTGAACAGCTGGTGCATTCGGTGACTTGACCTGGCGTGCTCTGCCGCAGGTCGGTGCGGGGAGAGACTCGCGCCAAGGGGCTGCCGCTGAATAACCGCATGGCGGTGGGCCTGTTGGCGTCGCGCCTGGTCGACGGCGGCGGCAAGCCCACCACGGTGCGTGTCCCAGGAAAACCGTGTCGACGGAAAAGACTCATGTTACAGCAGTCGTCAACGCGTGTACCTTGCAAATTTTGCAAGGCCCAATCAGGGTCGCTCCCCCATAGTCTGACAAAGTCACAATCGTCTTCCAGCAGCTCCGTTTCACTGCTCTGGTGCAGCACCTGCTCGTCGCTCAGCAGTGCCACGACTACAGTCTGCAGTGCACCGCTTCAACAAGAAGCAATGCAACAAGAAGCAATGCAATCCCTCCAATGCAGAGGGATATTAAAGACAAAGGTTGGTCGACGCTGTGACGTGCATCCGGAAATGCACGGTCCGTCACCACGGGTGCAACTTCGCTGCAGCCTGGCCCGTTACCGCCGGCTTTCCACGGTGCAAGGTCAGGGACCAGATCCCAAACCTTCTAAACCCTAAACCCTAAAACCTGGCGCCAAGCTGCAGCCCTCGCCGCGTTCAGGTTTCCTCTCACATCAGGTCAAGGCGTATATTTCCAAGATGTCCACGCTCTGGCTCTGTGGATGTTGTGCTGCGCAGGGCCCGATGGTGTCGGGCGTCAAGCTGGACGACCGGCCGCGGTTCGTTTCTCCACAACGTCAGGATACTTTCTCCTGAGACTTCAGGGCTCGGGTCTCGGGCCTTCTGCCGCGCAGGGCCCGGTCTTGGTTGGCGCCGAGCTGAGACGCTGGCTGCACGTCTTCAGTGGCTGCAAAGTCCAGGATCTGTGACGGCCCATTTTGTTTTAAAAAGCAGGGCCCGGTGGTGGTGGGCGCCAAGCTGGAGGACCGGCTGCGCATCCGTCGCGGCCTCAAGGCCGTCGTATCCGCAGGCGTAATGCGCGCCAACACCCGCAACGGCCAGGTCCGCATGCGCCATACTGCTTGTGCTGTGCATCTGTGATCTGCCTGATGTTTGGGCCGAGACGGCCGGGAGCTGCGACCGCGGGCGCCGTACGGCATGACTGCTGAGTGGCACCGTTCAACCTGCCCTGCCCTGCTCCGCCTCTGTGCCTGCAGCGCAGCGGGCTTCCCAGTCATGCGTAATGCCGACATTGCGCTGCTGCCTACGTGCAGGAGACGGCGATCGCGGGCAATGCGCGGCTGGCTGGCATCCGCGGCGTGGACCAGTCCACCATGCTCATGGTACGTCGATGTTGCCGGCCTGGTGTGTCCTCAACATATGCCGCGCTTCAACTGTGAGCATCTATGTGCGGCGCGTATGTGCAAAGCAATCAGTCGCCCTCGAGCATCCGCATGCTGCGTTGGCCTGCAGCTGCATGCACGCAAGCATTGTCATGGACTTTCTCACCAAACTCAGCGTCGCTCTCTCCTGTTGCGCAGCTGGAGGCGAGCCTCATGAAGTTCCGCAATGACCTCGCCATCGGCGGCAACATCAGCGCGCAGACCAGTATCACGCCCCAGACGCAGGTGTGTGGTGCCGGGCACCATTCCTGAACCTCGTCAGTATACCTACTCTCTCCCCACCGTGTGCACAGGCTGCTTCTGATTGCAGACACTCTGCAGCTGTTTGCCTCAACAGGCGCCCTGGCGCCTGGACCAGTTGTTGTCACACATCACTTGAGGCGCGCTGTGTGCTCCCCGTACAGATCTCGGGCCGGGCCAACCTGAACTCGAAGAACACTGGGCAGGTGTCGGTGCGGGTGACGAGCCACGACAAGGGTCAGCTGGCCTATGCCTTTGCGGCCCCGCTGCTGGGCGTGCTGCTGCGCAAGATTCGCGGCGGCGGCGGCGGCGACGGCTTTGACCTTTGAAGAAGCATTTCTTGGTAGCGGCACCGCG
>JAABUL010002634.1_pt1 | contig 29172 bp, 3 predicted proteins | sample 5559151 | NCBI WGS metagenome assembly JAABUL01 (sample SAMN10711876, study PRJNA513368) | rock metagenome | isolation source: Antarctica rocks | place: Antarctica: Victoria Land, Pudding Butte sud
TTATTTTATATTAGCAACTTTTTGTTAAACAATAGCGCTAATTTATTTTAGAATACAAAAATCAAATTATTTAATATCTTTTATTTGTTTTGCGTTAATAAATTTTTGTTAAACAACAATATTAATTTGTTCTACAATATTAATAGCAATTTTGTATTTAACAATAAAATTTCTTTGTAATTAAAATATTTCAACAATCTATTTGTCGATTTTTTTTTATCTAAACAATAAAATTTTTTAAAGTTATAAACAACTAATATAAGCACTTAGCAAACTTGTTTTAAGTTTAGTTTCTTTTAATTTATAAATTTTCTAAAATTATTATAATTCGATTATATTTTAATAGAGTAAATATTGCTTTTTAAATAGTATTTTTATTGCTTAAAAACAATTATAATAATTAGTAGTTTATAATTATATATTTTATAATTTTGCTTTATCAAAATTATTTTTTGCAATTAGAATATTATCGAATATTGATTTTTGTTGTTATTTTGTTAATTTAGAATATTTGCAATTGCAAAATTAGATGCGTCAATCTTTATTTTAATTTTTTTGTCTAAATTGTAGTAATAGAGTAGTAAAGTTAATATAAAGATATTGCAAAACTAACAAAATATTTGCTCTACTTTATTTGATTAAACAAAAAAGCTATATTTTTTGCTATTCTTATTTTCTTTTAATAGATTAGTAAGAAAGACAACTTTTTTTAAATAATAATATATAAAGCATCTATAAAAGTTTACAAAATTTAAGAATACTTAAAGTTTGCAATAAGTTTTTGATTTAAACTACTTCTTAATTGTTTTGATTTTTTTCAAATTTATTTGTATATTTTCTAAAAATACAATAAAGTTTAGAAATTCAATTTTTGTAATATTAAATTTATATTTTTTTAAATTAATATATAGCAAATATTTGCAAAAACATTTTAGTATCTATCTAATATAGCATTAATGCTTTATTAAATTATTGCTATATACAAATATATTATCTATATAAATTATACAAATTATATTAATCAATTTCTGCAATATTTTATTAATATAAATTTGAAAAGTTGCGAATATATTTGCTAGTTTAAATAGAATAATCTAATACTCGAAATATTTATAGCGTGTATAAACTATTGTCTTCTATTTATTATTGTATTTAATACAAATGCAATAGTAAATATTCTTTAGATCTAAGATAGTAAAGTGCTTTGCTTTATATAGACAATCTAGCGTTTCTATAATTAAAAACAATAAATAACAATTTTTAATAATAATTGTATTTAAATCTCTATAGTCGATATATAAATATAATTTATTGTTCGATTTTAATACAAACAAAATAGAAGCGTCTATAGACAAAACTAAATATTTAATTAATTTTTTTACTAATATATTATTAAAATATTGCCAAAGTATTGTTAGCTTATTCTATAAAAGATTATAAAGAAATATAAACAATAACTCTTTATTATTTTAAAACTTAATAGTATAATTTTTTTTTCTTAATTTTGATAGAATTTTAGCTAATTTATTATTACAAATATCTTTTAGATCTCTTAATTTCTTAAAAATTTTAAATTTTGCTAATTTTTTGTTTAATATCTTTGTAATATTAGTGCAAACAATTGTATAGACTATACTATATTTAACAAAATCTAAAACAAACCACTTAAAATTAACTATTTTTAATTTTTAATTTGTAATTTTTAATTGTTAACTTTGTATTTTCGAATTAATCAATATATTTTGTTTGAACAATATTAATATATCTAATATAAAATTAGAATCTATATATTCTACTAAGTAGAACAAAATAGTATATTTTTAATACTAATTCTATAAATTTATTAAATAATAGATTAACTTATAAATATTATAACAGAAACAACTATTACTATTAAAAAAGTTCGATATTAATAAAATAGCAAATATAAGTTGCAATTTCTATTGTACTATATAAATATAATTAATAAGATTTATTTTAGCTCTTAAATCGACTAGATTTGTAATTTGATACTTATTATTAAAAAATCGAATTTAATTTTTTACTAAAATTAAATTTATTGTTTCTATTTGTTTTTTTTGCTTTGCTTGCGAGATATTAATAAAGTTTGATTTTTTTTTGTATTTATTATAATAATAGCAGCAGCAATAGACTTGTTCTATTTGTATTTATTAAAACAATTTGTTTTGTAATATTTCTTCTTATAATATTTATAATATTTAATACAACTTAGATAGTTTGTATTATTAATTTTGTAAATTTGTTTACATAACAACAACAAGTTCTTAAAAATATAGAATTTTTTGTTTTTGCTAAATTTGTTAATATTGTTTGAACAGCAATTTTGATAAAATTTGTCTAAAAAAATACTAGAATTCTTTGTAATTTGTCAATTTTCGAAACTATTTATATTTGTTTTGCAAGTACAATTTAATATTTGTTTTTGTATAATAATTATAGTTAAAAACTTATTGCAAGTGTTCGATATATTATTAATATTTAGAATTTTTATTTTTAAGTTCGACTTAAACTTAATTAGAAATATATAAATTCTATATTTTTCTAAAAATAATACTAAATAAGTCTCTAGTTTATCTAAATATTTTTTAATCTAATTTTTGTCTAGCAATTTTCTATTTTTTGTAGACAAGAAAATAGCAATTAGCAGAATTAGCTATTAAATTCAATAAAAACTTTTTAAATTTTTCAAAGATCTTGCTTTTTAGTTTAGTACTATTATTTGTTTTTAAATATTATTAATAACAATACAATAGCAAACTAAGAAATTTAAAAATTTATTTTTTTAATTGTTATAGTCTTAATCTATTAAGTATTTTGCAAATTTCAAATTTCTATTATTAAAATTTCTATCTACTAATATAAAGTCGAAATTCTAATTGTAGCTAAACTATTTTCTTTATTGTTGTTATATTAATAGCAATTTTTTTTGTTAATATTTTGTAAACAATTGTTGTCTCGAAAAATATCAAACTCTTTAAATTCTAATTTAGTAGTCAAATAGTTATTGTAATTTAAACTATTATAATTTAATATAATACTATTATATTTCGAGTCTTTCTTTTCGAAAAATAGAACAATTAGAATTATAAAATACAAATATGTTTGCTTTTTGTTAATATACTAAAATATAAAAGATGTAAGATATAATAGATTTGTATTACTATATTTTAATTATATTAGATAGGTAGTAGTAGAACTAATTGTTAAAAAACAACAAAAAACAAGCTTTTTCTCTATCTAATACTTGTTATAACGTGCGAGTCTATTCTTTGCTATCTAACTAGAAAGAGATGTCGTACTATTTGGAACTTTTATAGATATCCGGGATTACATGCTCTGCTATACCCTGAGACGCTAGCGCGTCGGGGCCGCTATAGCATTACACTATAAGAGTAGACAAAATTATTTAAGGATAATTTTTTGCTTTTGTCTTTTTGATAATAGGTTATTTAAAATGTACTAGTACTTCAACTTTGCTATTACTTTATATCGAAGTTTTTTTTGGTTGTTTTTTTAAAATTAATATTTTTGTCTATTGTAAATATAGCAAAAAATTAAAGAGTTATTGTTAACAAAATAGTATTTTAAAGTTAAAAATATTTTAAAGTTATTGCAAAAAAATTGTTTATTCTTAAACAATTGTTTTTCAATTCTTATATACAAAATAATACTATTATTAATAAGTTTAGTTTGACGCTCTATTAATTGTATACAATTATAGAGAAATTTTTTCAAGATTCTCTTATAAACTCTTTGTTAGCATATAATAACAAATAGAAGAGAAAAATATTAAATTTTTTCGATCTTAAATCTAAATTATTTGTGTTGTTTATAAAGTTTAAAGTGTTATTAATAAAGAAGCTTCTATTTTATTAACAATTTGTTTGCTAATTGCAATTATAGAAAAAAAAAGCAAATACTTTGTTTATAAAATATTTATAAAAGAATATTACAAAAAAAAAAAAATGTATTATTAGACTAATTGTTTTTGGAACCGAAACCCGAATTCTTCGCGCCAAGAGTCGGGTCGGTTCCAAAAGTTGGAACCAAAAACCGAAAAACAGTCAGTTACAGTATTATTAAAATCTATAAAGAAATTAAAATTTTAGCAATTTTAGAAACTTATTTGTAATTAAGTACGAAAGTTTCTTACAAAAACCTAATTAATAGCAATAACAAAAATATTATCGAATTAATAAACAATAATATATTTAATAGTTTTATATATTTATCTACTTTTTTCGAAAATATTAAATATAGCTTTTTTATTAACAAGAGAATTAGCGTCGAAATTCAATATAGTAACAAAACTATAAATCTATAGCTTAAAGAGCACAAACAACAAAATAAGATAAAACAACAATTTATATAGAGTAGCAAATTGTTTTTAACGTTTGTATTTAGAAATTAAGCTTAACAAAATTTTATCAAGTTATAGAGTTAATTGCAATTTAAAACAAAAGAATCTTAAAGTTAAATATAAGTGCAAACGCAAACGTTAAATTGTAGAAGTTTGCAAAGTTTAAAAGTTAATCGCAATAAAAATTAGATTAATCTCGAACTTTAAACAATTATCTAAAATATTATTGTTAAAATCTAATTATTACTAAGACTATTAAGAAAACTCTATCTTAAAAAATCTTAATTTAAAAATAATTACTATTTTCTAAGTAAATTATATATAGCAATTAATAAGTTGCAACTATTATTTAATTTTAAGTGTCTATTTTAAAAGTTTTAAATATAGTCGAAATTAAAATATTTAAAGAATTAATTATTATAACTTAATAATATTATCTTACTTATTTCTTTTATTAAATAATTAACAAATCTATAAAAACAATATTTTTAAATATAAAAGTTATCTATACTATATACAAAATTGCAAGATTCAAATAAAACAATATTACAAAAACAAAAAAATCGAGATATTAAACAAAGTTAAAATATTTATTAAATGTTAGCTTTATAGTGCTAAATTAAATATTAATATATATTAAGTTATATTAGATATTTATAAAGAGATTAAAGATAAATTTGCGAAAGACTTCTATAATAAATAATTAAAAAGTTTTTTTTATTTTGCAATTAAAACAATCGAGTTCGACAATATTAATTGCAATAATATACAATTTCTTTAAATATAAGTACTATTTTTCTTTGTTTTTTGTCGAAGTTTTTTGCAATCTTATAATTAATAAAATATATATAGATTCTTTTTTTAAAGTTTTTATATTATAGAGATTTAATAAGCTCTATATAGCAAATATAGCAAATATTAGATTTACAAAGTATTACAAAACTCTTTCGTTAAATATTAATAATATCTTCTATTTAAATTTAATATTTAAAAGTTAAAATATAAATTTTTATTTTAAACAAACAATTTTATTATCTATTTACAAAAAAAAATCGAAAATTAATCTCAAGTAAGAATTTAATTTTTTGTTTGATAAAAACGCTACTTTGTTTAATATAGACAAGAAGTATTGTAACAATAGTTAATCAAATATAGAGATTAACTACAAAGAGAACAAATATAATAATACTTTGCTATATAATAGACTCTTTATAAAAAATAAAATCGATAATTAATGTAAAATATATAGACAAAGAGTTATAAGCTATTAATATACAATATTTTTGCAATAATTTAAATCTTAAAAATATTTCTTTATTATAAATAGATATTTTGTTGCTTTGTAGTTAATTGTTAAAGACTCTTTGTCTCTTTTAATAGATTCTTATATATTATAGCTATTAGCAAGCAATAATGTTAATAATTGAATTTAATATTTGCTTATTAACTATTAAGAGCTTTTTGCAAAGAGAAATCTAAAAGTTATCGAATCGAAAACAATCTTTATTTTGATTTCTTTATTTTTATCTAATAAATGCAACAGTAATTTTAAAGAAAACACTTATTTTTCTTGTTAGACTTTACGTTGTTATCTAAAATAATATTCAAGCTTGTTTATATACTAAAGTATTTTCAAAATATTGTCTCTTGTTTTACGCATATAAAGAATTAAAGACTCTTGTTAATTAATATTTATTTTTTATTAATATTAAAGTATATTGTTTAAAATTTTAATATCAATATTCTCTTTATTGATTGCAAAAAACTTATATAAATATATAGTTATATTATTAATTTTGAGTTAATAAAGTAATTTTTAATATTTAAAAAAAAAGAGATCTTCAAAAAGGAGTAGATTAATTGGCAAATAATAACTAGAAACTCTATAAAGAGCTTTAGAAGCAAAGAAAGAAAAATAGCAAATTAAAGATTAAATTAGCAAAACAAATATTTGTAAAAAAGATATTAAAAAAGAGTATAAAAACTATAGTTAATAGAATTAATACAACAACTAATCTTAATTAGTTAATTTTAATTTTAGATCTTAATATTTTTGCAAATTAAGTTTTATATCTTTTACTTTAATGTCTACTACTCTTGTAAATATTAATAAAATTATAAAAATTTCTTGTTAAACAAAAATATAAACAAGAAGATCTATATAATTTAAAATTTTACAATTATATTAAAGATATTAGAAACAAATTAAAAGATTAAAATAAGCAAGATTTATAAATAGTATTGCAAAGACTAATAAACTTGCAAATTTAAAAGTTATTTTAATAATTTAACTACAAAACACTTTGTAATTGCAAAACTTTCTATTATTTTATTGTATTACTAGACTATAAAAGCGTAGTTTTTACGCTAAATACTGTATACTTAATTACTATTAATTAATTAACAACTTTTCTTTTTTATATTATTATCTTTCTGTTTATTGCATCTTTGCTATAATAGTTAAAATAATAGTTGCAAAGTATTTGCTTTTATTATTGTTTAATTTATTGTTCTTATTAATTATTATATTAAAATACGTGCGTTTGCTAGTATTCTTAATATTTAAATATCTTTTTGTTAAAGATTTTATCTATATATTCGATACTTCTTTTGCGTTTGCTTTAGATATTGTTATTGTAATTACAATTTTTTTTGTTGTTTTCTTAAAATAGATTGTAAAAAGATTTTGTATTGCAAAAGTTTTATATAGATACAAATATTATTAGTGCTATCTTGCTCTCTAAAGCAATAGAAAAGAACAATAGATTAAAGATTAAAATACAAGAATTAGAGAATAAATTAAAGAAGATAACAACGACATTAAATTAACAAAAGAAGAAAATCAAGAAATTAAGAAAAAACAATAAAGAATTAAATAAGAAATTAATATAAATTTTTTTAATAAATAATATTTCGAACGTTGCAATAGATAATATCGATTTTTTTTTTTTTTTTGGTTGCTTTTGTATTCTACGCATCTATCGAATTATCGACTTAGATTTTGTTTTGCTTTAATATTGTACAATCGAAGACTATAGTTATATATCAAGTATAAAACAAACATATATTCGATTACTGCTCAACAAATAGCTAGTAATACGTTAGAAATATATCGAAAATATATTAACAGTATCTTGAAAATTTGCTAAGAATATAGCGAACAAATGTTAGAAATACAAATTTTTATTAATTAAATAATCGCTTTTTAATTGTTAAAAAGCAAGTTTACTTCGAATAAATTATTTTTAAATTAAAAATTGATATAGTAATCTATTAATTAATAATCGATTAACTATTAATTAGATATTTATCTTAACTTTCTATTTATTAAATAATCGATAAATTAATAATTATATATTTGATATTAATTTTAAATTATTTGTAGTACAATTTTATACTAATTAATATCTTTTATACTTAAATACTATATAATAAATTAAAGCAATATATTAATGTCAAGCTTATTTTAACTCTTTTGCAAAAATACTTATTTATAAAAAAGTCTTTTATAAATATAGTTATACTTAATTCTTTAAATTTGTTTGTAAATATAAATTAGTTTATTTTTTATAAATAACTTATTTTTTATATATAATACAATAAATATTGTGTCTTTTTTTTTATTTGTTAATTTAACTTTTTTAATATATTAATTATATAAATTGTTTAATACAATACAAAACTAAAAGAGTAGATATATTAACAAAATATATATTTGTAGATAAAAAAATTAAAAAAAAATTATCGAAAAACTCTAATAACTAATCTTCGATAAAATATTGTTTTAAAAAATTAATTATTAAAAATTTATAGCGTTTGCTTTAATATTTATATAGAAAATTTTGCGCAAATCTTGTCTTTCGCAAATTAAAAATTAAAAAATCTTTTATATTATAAATATAACAACAATTGTATTTGCAAAATATATATAAACTAAAGTCTCTAATAATTAAAATTTAACTTACTAATTATTAAAAATTAATTAATAATATTATTTTCTAATCTTGTATTCTAAATTTATAATATATTTAATAAAATATTCTTTATAAATATTTAGCAATTGCTATAAAAAAAATATTATAAAAATAGTTTTCTAAGATTTATATTATAATATACAAAAAACTTTTTACGTAATTTATAATTGTTATTAAAAAGTTAAATTTATAAATAGCAACAATTTTTTATTATAGTATAAAAACTATTAGTATTATTTTAAATAATGTATTTTTTTATTAATAAAAAGCTTTAAACAAAGAAAAAACAATAAATATTTATTAAATTAAGTACCTTAATTAACTTTAAATTGTAATAATTCTAAATATTAATTAACTTAAGTTTAATCAATTGTGTTAATATATTTTTAATAAAAAGATAATTTATAAAATTAAATAATACAATTTAATTTGTTATTATTTTAAAGATTCTAATATATTGTTTTAATAAGTTTTGTTAATAACAAATATATTTATATATACTTTATTTCTTTAAACAATATATTAAAATTTATAACAATTATATATTTTTTAATTATTTTGTTAAAATAAAGATTTATATAAAGATTAAAAAGATATAACAATTTTTAATATTTATTTATTAAAATCTTTTATTTTTGTTTTTGTCTATTTCGAATTTTATTATATAATTGTAAAATCTTTTTTTTAATATTAATTTGTTTTAATTTTTTGTTTACAAAAAACTTCTTTTGTATATTATTTTTAGCAATATTTTTATTAAATTTATTAATATTTTTATTTAAGTTATTTAATTTATTTTTATACTTTTAAATATTTTTATTTTTATTTTTGTAATTTTATTAATTATTAATTATTATATATTAAAATCTTTTGCAACTCTTATTGTGCATTTAATTAAATTTTTATAATTTTTTTTCTCTTTTAATATATTTTAATAAGTTTTTGTTATGTGCAGTTTGTTATATAGTAATGTTAGTAAACCGGGTTGCCTGCCAGGGCGCCCGGGTTGAACTTTTGGTCAGGTTAGACCTAACATTCTAACAATTGGTAGCTTCAACAAGTCTCGATTAATGCGTCTTGGCAAATACTACAAGTAATTGATTATTACATCGCGTGTCTTCGCGCGAGTCTCGAGTTCGATTTCCCTTCTATCTATCAGAAGCAAAATAGATAATCGTAGTAATGCTTAGGGTGCGTCGTGCGCCCGGAGGCCGCCTATATAGTGCCCCGTAAGTCCGTCTTGCACGCGAGAGCGCGTGCTTTCTTGCTTCGTTGAGAGCAAATTGTTATGTGCAGTTTGTTATATAGTGGTGTTAGTAAATCGGGTTGCCTGCCAGGGCGCCCAGGTTGGTCTTTTGGTTAGGTTAGGTCTAACATCCTAACAATTTTGTTATAAAAATTATTTTGCTAATTACTTATTAAAATTTTTGTAAAAGCAATAATTTTAAAAACTTTTACAATTGCTTAAATATTAATAATATTAATCTTAAAAATTTTATATACTTTTTTAGTATTTTGTAAATAAAAGAGATAAAATCAATTAATAATAGTATACTTTTGCAAAATAAAAAATAAAAAAACATTTGCGCAATTAGTCTTTAACAACAATTAAAAATAAATATAAAAATTTAAAATTTAAATACAAAATTAATTTAAAAAAAAAAGACTAAAATCTTTTTAAATAAATTATATTATTTTTCTTATTTAGAATTGTAATTATAAGAAAGTTTTGCAATATTTTAATAAGTTCTCTTTATTTAAAGTAAAATATATTATAAATTTTAAACAAAATAATATTTAAAGTTAATACTAATTAAATAATTAAAAAAGATTATATTTTAATATCTATAAATTGTACAAATATTTATTAATTTTTATTAAAAAGATATTAAGTATATTTATAATCTCTTTTTGTTACTTAATAATACTTATTCTTATCTACAATATTATATTATAAATTATCTTTTTTATCTTTAAAACAAAGATAAGTATAATATTTTATATTTGATTTATATTAAAAAAAATTGTTGTTATTAATTTGTTGCAATATATTGCTCAAGAATTTTATAACAAAAGTGCAAACAACTTAAGTCTTTTTATTAATTTTTATTCTTAAAATGTTGTCTAAGTTTGTATAAAATTTACAAAAGACTTTAATAGTATTATAAAGAGTTATTTTATAAAACTTTAAAATAAAAATAAAAATATTAACTAATTTTCTTCGCTTATTATAAAAAAGATATATTAAAAGAAAATAAAAAATCTTTAAAACACAATATATATTACAATAAATATTAAAATTATTAATAAATAAATAAAAAGAAAAGAAGATATATAATTTGTTAAAGATTTTTGTAAACTATTCTTAATAAAAGTAATTTATTTTAAGTTTTTTATAAGTTTTATAGAATTAACAAAGAGATTAAATATTGAAGCTTATTGTATTTAAGACTCTTCGAATATATTAATAATTGTTAATAGAAGTTTTTTTAATATTTTTTAGATTATTGTACTTTTAATTAAAATAAATATAAAAATATTAATTAAAATTAAATAAATCTATCTCTAGCTTAATACTTTCTTTAAGAAAAAGCTTATTTTTATTCTTTAATATAAGTTTATATTTTACTAATATTAAATAAATTGTAAATAATATTGTTTATAAAATAATTATTATTTTGTTTAATATAATTGTATTTTTTATTTGTTTTTATTAATAAAGATTACTCTACTTATTGTATATAATTATTAAATAATATTTAATAATTAAATACAAATAATATTGTTAAAAATAACAAACTAATTATTATATATATAGCAAAGATATCTAGAGATTATACAAATAAAAGAATCTTATATTAAAAAATATTACAATTTAATAAATAAGTCTATTATTTTTATTAATTTAAAATATATCTTTTTGCGTAGTTTAATTGCTAATAATATAATACAAATTAAGTTAATAAATTTGTATTAATATTGTTAAAATAAATATTCAATTTTTCGATATTAAATATTGCTTTTGTTTTTAACTATTAAAGATAATTGCTTTTTAATAATAATATATAGAGTTTTATAATAAAAAATTAATAATAATATATAATAATAAATTTATCTTTTAAAAGTATTAAGTTTTAGCAAAAGATTTTAAATAATATTTATTTTATTATTTGTTAATTGCTTTAATATAAAGTTATTCTTTTTAATATAAAAATTTGCAAAAGACTTTGTTAATTGTAAAAAAAATTGCAATTTAATATAATTTGTTTTTAAGTTTTTTAATTTTTCGAATTATAGTTTTAAAATTATATGCAAAGATAATAATATTATAATTTTTTTATCTTTTTAAAATACTATTTTAAATAAGAGTATTAATAAAGATAATTATTATAAAATAGATAAAATATAAAAAGTAAAAAACAAACTTAAAGAGAGAAAAAATTGAAAAAAAGAAAAGAAAAAAAAAATATTTGAAAATTTATTTTTGCTATTGTTTATATTTAAATTTTTGAGAAGATTTCGTAAAATAAGAAGTTAAAATTTTTGTAAAATATTATATTTAAAATTAAATTATTTTTAATATTAGTTTTAATTTTAATAGAATAAAAAACTTACAATATAAAGATTTATATTTTTTTTATTTTTATCTTTTTATCTTTTTATTGTTGTTTTTGATATTTAACTTGTTTTTTTCTTCTTAAATACAATTTAATTAAACAAATTAAATTATAAGTTGTTGTTTAATATTTTAGATATAGTTGCAAGATTTATAAGTTAAGAGTTGAATATTTTTTTAATAAAGCTATTATATACTTTCTATATATTTTTATCTAATTTATTATAGATTTTCTTATTTTTATTTAATTTGCTATAGACTTCTATATTTTTATCTAAGTTATTATTGTTTTTAGCATCTATATTATAGTTTTTCGCAATTAAGATTTGTTCTTCGAGAAACTACTATAATAATTCGATCTTAATTAAATGTAAGCTTTTATTAATTTTATTAAGTTAAAGTATTAAATTAAAGTTTTTAATACATAATAAAGTATACAATAAGATATAAATAACTTAAAATAAAAACTTCAATAAATATATATCAAACATATAATTGTTATTGTTAATATTTAAATTGTTAATAATCTATATAATTATATTTAATAAGCTCGAGTTTTGCGATCGACAAAAATATTACAAAGAAATATATAAATAATAATACAATATTTGATAAAAAATTACTTTTAGCAAATGTAATTGCTATCTACAAGTAACAAAAGCAATTAAATCTATTAATATTAGTTCTATTACTTGCACTAATAATATATCTGATTTAATAAATAATATAATTAGCTATCTAAATAATACTAATTACAAAATAGTCTTTTATAGATTTTGTTAATCTTATTTTTCGAAAAAATCTCAAAATATCTTGCAGAAAGAAGCAAACAAATTAAGAAAATAATGCGTAAAAAAAGATAACGCATAAGAGATAAACAACAAGATTAATAATAATATAAAATTAATAATAATAAAAATAGATAATACTAAAGATTTGTAATATTGGAAGTTAATAATATTAAAGACTTGTAATACTAAAAGAAATTATAATAATAAAGCGAAAAGTAATAAAATAAGATTGCAAACTTATTAAAAAAATTGTATTAAATTACTTGTTAAAGATTGCGAATTGCAAAAAGTTACTATAAATTTTGTAAGAATACTATATATTTTTAATTAATAAATAAAAGACTTTTGCAATAAATATATTTATCTTAAATATTAATTGTCTCGCTTTAACTTAAAAACAAAATCTCTTGTATTAAAATATATAATAATAATATATATTTTGTTTCTGTCGATTTATTTTATAAAACTAAAGTTTTCTCTTTTATAATTTATTGTTTTACGTTAATTGTTGTTTTGTTAAATTCTTTTTTGTAGAAGATTTTTTAATTAAGCTTAATTATTGTTTAAGAAATTATTTTTTCAAAATTTTTAATAACAATTTTTAAGTTAAAATTGTTTAAAACAAAATATTTATAAAATTAAATATATTTGAATAAATTATTAAATTGTTTAGATTTCTTAATAGTTTATATATATACTTTTTAAAAATAAGAGATTTTTAAAATATATAGACGTTAATATTTTAAATAAAAGTTAAATTTTATTGCAACAACATTATAAATAAATATTAAGATTATAAATTTATTCTTTTTATTAAAGTCTTTTAATTTTATGTAATTTTAACAAATTTTGCTATAATATTAAAGTAGTTATTTTGATCTTTAATAGTTAAAGAATTATAATTGTATATAATAATAAAACTAGTATTTAATAAAATACTAGAATTTTCTTGTAATTGCAAATTATTTGTTCAAGTATTAATATTTGCTTATATCTTTAACTAGTTTAACAATTCTCTATATCTTGTTTGCAAATATCTTTATTATTTAATAAACAATATAATTTTAAAGTCTTTTGTAAACAAAAATCAACTTATATATTCTTTTATATTCTTTATTTAAATACGAAGCTTTAATACTTTATTAAATATTAAATTTAAAATATTAATTAAATTGTTTAAATAAGTTTAATCGAAATTTATATTAATTTCGAAATATAAAGTTTGCAATTAATTAAAATAAATATTTTTGCTTTTAAGTATTTTTCTTAAATTTTCTACTTTAAGATTGTAGATTTTGTCGAATTAAATTAAACTTGTAAAAAACAATAATAATTATAGCTTTTAATAAACTTTAAAATTGTACTTAATTTTTAAAATCTTAATATTTTCAAAATTATTATTGTTTTTAATTAAATTTTCAAGAAGATAGTTTTTTATTTTTTCATAATATATATTTTCGTTAATTGTATAATTATAATTAATAATAATTATTTTAAATTTTAATATTAAATTTCTTATCTTTGTATTTGTGCGAAATAATATTTGTAATTTGTTAATATTTCGAATTATAGTTTTTTTAAAAATTATACTTAGTTTTATTTCTTAATTAATTTTATTTATATTTGATCGAAATAGAATTTTTTTTGCAATTTTTGAAATTAATTGTGACTTAATTGCAAAATAATTCTTAAATAATATATATAAATTTATATTGTTATTAACTTTTATAATTGTTAATATCTATAATTGTTATTAGCTATTAACAATATATAATTAAATTAAAAATATATATCTTTTATAATTGTTATCTAAGTTATTAAGTAATATTATATTTGTTTTTAGAAATTGAAGAAATACAATTTAACAAATAGCGACAAACAAATTCGAATTTATATTTTTCAAAAAATAATATTTATTTGCTACTAGTAATTTAAAATATCTAAAAATAGCTTTAAATTATTAATAATTTAATTCGAATTTAAGATTTTTGCGTTTTGTTTTAATATATAATATAAATTGCGTCTTTAAATTTTTTGTATCTTTAAATTGTTTTAATTTGCAAAAATCTAATACAAAAAAACAACAATAATACAAATATTTTATTTTATATTATTAAAAATAAAATGTTTTGTATCGAAAATATTAAATATATTTTTAATTTTTATAATTAATTTTTAACTCTTTTAATTATCTTTATAATACAAGTAGATATAAAATTGTTTTAAAATAATTTGTTGAATTTTATCTATTTATTAATTTATTTTTATAGACAAAACAAGAAAAAATATAGATTTAGTTGTTTTTTGTTTCTTAATAAAAAATGCTTCTTTGTTTAGAATTTGTTAAAAAAAAATTAATAATTACTTATAATTAAAGATATTTGCAAAAGACTTTAGTTATTAATATTTAAACTAATATAATTTAAACTCTTTTGTAATAGATTAATATATAATATACTTAAAATTAATAGATAATAATAATTTAAGTTTTATTCAAATTAACGTTATTAATAAAGAGATATCAACAAATATTAGGATTCTTTATAAAGTTTAGAATAACTTTAATATTTATTAATTGTTATAAAGTTATAATTATGCTAATAGCTATTTCTATAATTCGCAAAATAGTTTTTAAATTATTTGATTTTACTTTAAGTCTATTGTAGATTACAATAATATTCTTTTATTAATAAATTAAATTGTTTAAGAAACTTTGCGTCTCTTTGTATTAATAAATTAATTCTTTTAAGTCTTAAATATATATAATTGCAAATATATTAATATTTTGAATTAAGTAAGATTTTTAAAGTTTAGATTTGATTTTAGAGAATTTATTAAAATTTATTGTATAATTAATTGTTCTAAAGTTGAAAAAGTCTTTAAATTGCATAATTTTATTATATATATAAAGTTGTTAAAAAACGTATTTAACGCAAATATAAAATATTTGAAAACAAGTTATAATATATTTTTTATAAATTATTTAATATATATTTTTAAACGTTATTTTTTCTTCGACATTATTTAGATTTTTAACAATCAATATATTTTCTTATTTATTTTCTTATTTATAAATAACAATTTTGATATCTTTGTTTCAAAGAATTCCTAAATATTGTTTTTGTACAAAAAGATTATAATTATAAGTATTGTCTTTTTTAAACTTAATTACGAGTTCGATCTTAATTGTTAAAAGAGAAATTAATAATAAAGTCTTATTAATAAGATTAATAAAGTTGCTTATTTATTATATCTTTAATAAGTTAATTAACTACTAAACAATTTGATTAAATAAAGAAGATTGCAAAAAAGCTTTATAGAATAATATTATTGCGAAGTTTTTAATAGATTGCTTAGAAAAAACTAATATTAAATTAACAAATTGCTTTATTAAATACAAAAAATTAATAATTTTTAAAATCGATTTATTCGCAAAGAACTTTTCTTTTCTTTTCTTTTATTTCTTTTATTTTTTAACAAGACTTTTATAATTTTTTGTTGTTTTATTAGATTTTAAATACAAGAATGCAACAATTTTTCGAACAATTTCTTATTGTAAAACAAATTTTCGTAATTTTTTGTATTTGTAATTAAGATTTTGTACAATAATAATATTTATTAATTAATAATATCTTAATTTAAAATATTGTATTTAAATTTTAATATAAAATATTTATTATTATTATTATTTTTGTTTGCGAATAAACGCTTTTTAACAATTATTAAATATGTATTCTTTGTTTTTATTTTATATATAACTTTAGTTATTGTTTGTTAAAATTGAATATACTTTTTTATATATTGTTTAAACATCAATTAAAAGCAATTAAACTATATTTAGTTTTTTATTTAGTTTATATTTTTAAAATCTAAAATTGTAACAAAAGTATTTATATTTTGTTATTTTAATCTTTTACTAATTATATTAAAACAATTTATAGCATTCGATATTGCAACAATTAATTGTTAAAGACTTTAATTTAAGGAATTTAAGTATAAAGAAATATTGTTAATTGTATAAATTTAAAAAAGTAACTTAAGTAATAAAATATATTGATAAATAGATTTTTAAAAGAATTAACGCAAGTTTTATGTCAAAAACTATTATAAAAATTTATAACAATAGTTTGTTGCAAGAGTTTTTAACAAAAGCTTGTTATAATTTTTTGATATAATTTTTTGTAATTAACGCTTCTTGATTCAAAGAAGTAAAATAAAGAATTCTACAAAAATAAAGACAAAAAATAATATAATATTTAGAGTTGTATATAAAGTAACAATAGAAAATAAGTAAATTTAAAAGCTTTATCTTCGACATTTTTTTTTCGACAATTAGTAATAATAACATCTTTGACAACTTAAGAAATTAAAATAGTCTTATAATTGCTATTAAAATATTAGAAGAATTATATATTAAAAAAGCTATAATTGCAAAAATAAATAATAAATAATTAGAAGTACAAATAATAAAGATAAAGTAAAAGATATTAAAATATAAGAAAAGATAAATAATTATTATATATATTTATTATTCGACGCAATTGACAATATAATAAAGAATAACTTAATATAATTATTACTTTTATTTTTACAAATTAATTTACAATTATTTTGTTTATAATAATAATAAAATAGTATTAATATTAATATATACAAATAGTTATAAAAGTAGACTAAGTATATATAGTTAAAATATAATTTTTTATTCTTGTCTTTTTAACAATAGTTTTTTTAAAATATGTTAACATTTTAACTTCGTTATTACTTTATATCGAAACTTTTATTTTTATTATTTTTTTAAAATTAATATCTTTATCTATTGTAAATATAATAAAAAGTCAAAAAGTTATTGTTAAAAAAATAGTATTTTAAAGCTAAAAGCATTTTAGAGTAATTGCAAAAGATCTATTTATTTTTAAACAATTGTCTTTTAATTCTTATATATAAAATAATATTATTATCGATAAGTTTAATTCGATATCTTATTAATTGCATACAATTATAGAGAAATTTTTTTAAATAAAAATTTATAATCTTTTTGTCAATATATAACAACAAATAAAAAAGAAAAATATTAAACTTTTTTAACTTTAAATTTACACTATTTGTATTGTTTACAAAGTTTAAAATATTATTAATAAAAAGATTTTTATTTTATTAACAATTCGTTTGCTAGTTGCAACTATAAAAAAAAAGCAAATATTTTGTTTATAAAGTATTTGCGAAAAAATATTACAAAAAAGAAATTGATTATATTATTAAAGTCTACAAAGAAATTAAAGTCTTTAGCAATTTTAAAAACTTATTCGCAATTAAGTACGATTTTTTTTTACAAAAGTTCGATTAACAATAATAAAAAAAACATTATTGAATTAATAAACAATAAAATATCTAATAATTTTACAAAGTTATTTACTTCTTTTGAAGACATTAAATGTAAGTTATTTATTAACAAGAAAATTAATATTAAGATTTAATATAATAACAAGATTATAGATCTAGAGTTTAAAGAGCACAAATAACAAAATAAGATAAAACAACAATTTGCACAAAGCAATAAATTGTCTATTAATCTTAACAAAAATTAATTAGATTACAAAGTTAATTGTAGTTTAAAACAAGAAATCTTAAAGTTATATATAAACGCAAATTAAATTGCAAAAATTTATAAAGTTTAAAAATTAATTGCAACAAAAATTAAATTAATTTCGAACTTTAAACAATAGTGTAAAATATTATTGTTAAAATCTAATTATTATTAAAACTATTAAAAAGACTTTATCTTAAAAGATTTTAACTTAAAAATAATTTTTCTTTTAAGTAAATTATATCTAGCAAGTAACAAGTTGCAATTATTATTTAATATTAAATATTTATTGCAAAAGTTCTAAATATAATTAAGATTAAAATATTTAAAAAATTAATTATTATAATTTGGCAATATTATTTTATTTATCTTTTTTATTAAACAATTAAGAAATTTATATAAACAATCTTTTTAGATATAAAAGCTACTTATACTATATACAAAGTTACAAAATTCAAAATAAAATAATATTACCAAAGCTAAAATATTTATTAAACGTTAACTTTATAGTACTAAATTAAATATTAATAAATATCAAATTATATTAAATATTTACAAAGAAATTAAAGACAAATTTGCGAAAGACTTTTGTAATAAATAATTAAAAAATATTTTTTATTTTGCAATTAAAATAATTAATTTTAATAATATTAATTGCAATAATATACAATTTCTTAAATATAAGTAATATTTATTTTTATTTTTTGTTAAAATCTTTTGCAATCCTCTAATTAACAAATTATATATAGATACTTTTATTTATTTTTTTATATTACAAAGATTTAATAAGCTTTATATAACAAATAATACAAATATTAGATTTACAAAATGTAATAGATTTTTTTTATTAAATGTTTACAATATCTTTTATTTAAAAAAAAGATTTAAAAATTAAAATATAAATTTCTATTTTAAACAAACAATTTTACTATTTATTTATAAACAAAATTCGAAGATAAATCTTAAATAAGATTTTAATTTCTTGTTTAATAAAAATGCTACTCTATATAATGTAAACAAAAAACATTGTAACAATAATTAATTAAGTTTAAAAATTAACTACAAAGAGAACAAATATAATAATAATCTACTATATAATAGACTCTTTATTAAAAATAAAATTAATAATTGATATAATATATATAAGCAAAGAGCTACAAGCTATTAATGTATAATATTTTTGCAACAATTTAAATCTTAAAAATATTTCTTTATTATAAATAAGTATTTTGTTGCTTTCTAATTAGCTATCAAAGACTCTTTATCTTTTTTAATAGATTCTTATATATTGTAGCTATTGACAAGCAATTATGTTAATAATTAAATTTAGTATTTGCTTTTTAGCTATTAAGAGCTTTTCGCAAAAAGAAATCTAAAAGCTATTAAATTAAAGACAATTTTTACTTTAATTTCTTTATTATTGTCTAATAAATATAGCAATAATTTCGAAGAAAAACTACTTATTTTTTTGTTAAGTTCTACGTTGTTATCTAAACTAACGTCTAAGCTTGCTTATATACTAAAATATTTTTAAAATATTTTCTCTTGCTTTATGTATATAAAGGATTGAAGACTTTTGTTAATTAATATTTGTTTTTTTATTAATATTAAAGTATGTTGTTTAAGACCTTAATATTAATATTCTCTTTATTAACTACAAAAGACTTATATAGATATATAGCAATATTATTAGTTTTAAGTTAATAAAGCAATTTTTAATATTAAAAAAGAATATAAGAGATCTTTAGAAAAAAGTAAATTAATTAACAAATAACAATTAGAAACTCTATAAAGAGCTCTAGAAACAAAGAGAAAAAAAATAACAAATTAGAGATTAAACTAGCGAAACAAATATCTATAGAGAAGACGCTAAAAGAAAGTATAAAAACTATAATTAACAAAACTAGTACAACATTTTAATCTTTATCAATTGATTTCAATTCTAGATTTCAACATTTTTGCAAATTAGATTCTATATCTTTTATTTTAGTGTCTATTACTTCTATAGACACTAGTAAAGTTATAAAAATCTCCTGTTAAGCAAAAATATAAGTAAGAAAGTTTATGTAATCTAGAGTTCTACAATAATGTTAAAGATATTAAAAACAAATTAAAATATTTAAATAAACAAAATTCGTAAACAATATTATAAAGATTAATAAATTTAGAAATTTAGAAGTTGTTTTAACAATTCGATTGCGAAAGTCTTTATAATTGCAATATCTTTTATTGTTCTATTGTATTACTAGACTACAATAGCGTAGTTATTACGCTAAAAATTACTTACTCGGTTATTACTAATTAATCAACAATTCTTCTTTGTTATATTATTATCTTTTTGCTTATTGTATCTTTGCTATAACAATTAAAACAATAATAACAAAGTATTTGTTCTTGTTATTGCTCAATTTGTTATTCTTATTAATTGTTATATTAAAGCGTGCGCGTTTGTTGATACTCTTAACACTGAAATATCTTTTTGTCAAAAAGTTTACTAATATGTTTGATATCTTGCTTGCGTTTAATTTAGACATTGTTACTACAATTGTAAATGCTTTTTTTTGTTATTTTTTTAAGATAGATTGCGAGAAGATTTTGTATCGCATATATATTACAAAAGTTTCATATAAATATAGATATTGTTAGTGCTATTTTATTCTCTAAAACAATAAAAGAGAACAATAAATTAAAAATTAAAGTACAAGAATTAAGAAATAAATTAAAGAAAATAATAACAAAAGAAAAAAAATCAAAGAAAAAAATCGAAAAGTTAAAGAAAAACAACAAAAAATTAAATAAGAAGTTAACATAAAAAATATTAATAAATAATATTTCGAACGCTACAATAGACTTTGTTAATAATAATTTTTTGACTTTCTTTGTTGTCTTTGCATTTTATGCACTTATTAAATTATTAAATTAGATTTTGTTTTCCTTCGATAATAATAATAAGCTAATAAATATAAGTCGATTTTGACAAATTAAAAGAAACAAATAATATTATAAGATTTACAAAAGATTTCTATACAATAATAGTAAATAATTAATTAATAGCTAGTAATTTGTTAACTTACTAATTTGATTATATTGCTATTACTTGATTGCTTGCTAAATAATAACTACATCTTAATTATTTAATTTGATTATCTTGCTGTTAGCTAATTGTCTATTAGAGAGTTTCGAATCGATATATATTTGTTCTGTGACAAATATATATCGATTAACTATTTTTTTGGAAAATATTCCCAATATATTCCCGACATATTCCCGGTATATAATCTTATAGATAAGTCTATAAGTAATAATAATAAGCTAATAAATATAGATCGATTTTGAAAAATTAAAAGAGATAAATAATAAGATTTGCAAAAGACTTTTATATAGTAATAGTAGATAGATATTTGATAGTTAACAATTTGTTAACTTTTTAATTTAATTATATTGTTGTTACTTAATCGCTTGCTAAAGAATAACAATATCTTAACTATTTAATTTGATTATCTCGCTATTAGCTAATTGTTCTTTAATCGATATATATTTGTTCTTTGATAAATATATATCGATTAACTATGTCTTTTAGAAATATTCCTGGCAACTTTCCGATATATTTCCGGCATATTCCCGGTATATAATCTTATAGATAGGCCTATAAGTTCTATAGAAAATGAGACGAAGATTAAGAGTATCTCGAAAATAATAAAATATTTGTTCAATAATATTTTAGTAAACATTAATAAAGTTAAAGATATATCTACTTATTATTAAGACAACAAAAGCAATATTTGATTAAATATCTAGTATTGCGTATATAAGAAAATCAATTGTTAATTAATAGATATAATAATAATCTAAATTTGCAATATAATTTAAATCGACAATATATATTTTAAATATATTTATAAAAGTAGCAACTAGTTTATACTTTTATATTTTGTAATTTTTTAGTATTTTTTCTAGATATACTTTTTAACTTAAATAGAGAATTTAAGTTGCAAAATTGCGCTTAATTTTAATTTCTAGATATTATTAAACAAATTTTAATTTAATTATTTTAAATCGATTAACAAAAGTTCTTTTAACAATATTAATAAATTGTTTGTTAACATTAACAAGTAAGAGATTGTCTATACAAATAACAACAATAATAAAATTATTAATAAAGACGCTTAGATCGAAGTTTAATAAATAAAAATAATATTTTTTAAAAAATGTTGCAAGAGTATTATATTATACTTAAGATAGTTGCTTAAGTTTATAAAAAAAAAATCTAAATAAACAATTTTTTTTGTTTTATTCAAAGTTGTAAAGTAGTTTTATATAGATTTTTTATATAGATTTTTGTAAAAAATAATAATAATAGCGTTTATTTGCTTTCGATTCTATTTGTTAACAACAACAAAAATAAAGATAATTTTATAACTTATAAAGTTAATTACAATTATAAAGATTTTAATATAATTTAGATTTTTGCGTTGTTTAAAGTCTTTAATAACTTAATAAATTTTATAAAAAAGAATTTTGTTATTAACTTTTTGTTTAATTTTGTAGATTTATTTTTTACAAAATATATAATATTTGTTAGATATTAAGTAAACAATATAAATATTGTTTTTTTATAAAAATTTAATCTTGTTTTATTTAGCTAGTCGCTAATTTATTTTATAATAAATATTTGTTATAACTTTAGCGTAAATCTTAGACTTATATAGTTTTAATAATATAATTTTAAATAATAGAACAAAAGAATTTGCAAGTTTACTTTAATACAATTAAAGCTTTAAGTGTTTTTGTAACGCTAAGTTAGAATTTAAGAACAATAAATTTTGAAATATATTTACTAATTTAATAATTTTAAAGAACTAATTAAAGTTAATAACATTAAAGAGAAGATTATTTTTTAAAATTAAAAAATAATTTAAAAGCAATAAAGTTCTTAAAGTTTAAAAAAAATAAAATTTTAAATAAGATAAATAAATCTAATTGATTAGAGTTCTTAATATAATTAAAGAACAAAATAACTTTTTGTTGTTGTTCTAATATTGTTACGAAAAGTTTGTTCAATTTATTTTTTAGAAAATTTAGAAATTTATTAATAATATTTGTAGTATTAGATTGCGTAAAGAAAGTTATAGATAAACGCGTATTATTGTTTTAACAATTAATCTTGCTTTAATTAGTATTAGAATTAAATAATATTTGTTTATTGCTTAGCTAATAAACTTTTAATATTTGCTAGATCTTATCTTTGTTATTTATTATATAATAGATATGCTCTTTTTTATATTTTATTAAAATTAAGAGTTAAGTACAATTTTGAAACTTTTGTTAATTAATGTTTAATTAAATTTTTAACACTTCTTTTTGCTAATTAATGCGTCGAATATATTTGTAGTTATAAAGATATTTAATGTTTGTTTCGAAAGAAATAATAAAGCATCTAATAACCAAAAAAAATTGCAATATAAATTAGTTGTTTAAATAATCTTTAGCTAGAGATTTATAACTAAGATAGTATCTTTAATTATAACATTAGTTTTTTGCATTAAAATTTAATTAAAATATTTAATATATTTGTTTATTTTAAAAAAGATAGCAATTATTAATTCGATATATATCTTGCGTTCTTTGCATTAATTTTAAAAGATTTTACTTATATATTTATTGTTGTTATTAACGCAAATGCGAGTATATTTGTTGCTTTTATATTTTAATTTGTCGATATAAAGTTTAAAGAAAGTTAACAAATTAATTTTAATTTTGTTTTTAAAATATTTTATTTACAAATATTTTATTTACAAATATTTAATTTTATTAATTAGTTAAATGCAAACGTAACAAATATTATAAAAATTATCTAAAAATATAAGTCTTATAATATCAATATAAATAAAATTGTCTTTTTAGCTATTAAATTTGATAGAGATTCAATAAAATATTGCTTTGTCTTTTGTATATACGCAAGAAATACAAATATTATTTAAAAATAATTTAATAAAATTGAAAAAATCTTTGCAAATTAATTAATAAATATTTTGTTTATTTAAATAATCAAGTTGTTTATACTATATAATTATTGTATTTTTTTAATTATTAACAAAGTAATAGCGATAACAAAAAGTGCAATAAATATTTTTAAGTCTAAAAAGTAAAGATCGAAATCTTTAATTATTTAAGCTTGTTAAATACTAATAGAAAAATTATAATTAATAATTTTCAAACAATACTAGTATCTTTTAACTATGTATAAAAGATTAAATCGTAAAAAGAGTTAAATATATATTATATATTGTAAATTGTAATATAACGAGCTTTTTTGTTTTTGTATCTAATAAATAAACAAATACTTCTAATATTTATAGCAAATCAATTGCTCTCTATATTTAAGATATTCTTAAATAAAATATAAAGATATTAGAGTTTTTGAACATATATTGCAAGTATCTTATGTCGAAAACTTTTTTGCGCAAGAAATAGTTAACAACAAGAACTAATATTATAGTTGTAAAAATAAACAATTTAGAAATTGTAAATAAAATTATTACAATAATAAAAATAAAATAAAATTTATAGATTATTGCTTTAATAGTTTCTTACTTTTTGTTATTGTTATTTTTATTCTTGTTTTTATTAAACTTAGACTTAAATTTATTTTTATTTTTTTTAAATTTAAATTTATTTTAATTTTTCTTTTAATTATTATTATTTTAACAATATTTATTTTTATTTTTGTTTTAATTGTTTTTAAAGCTATTGCTTTTAAAGATCAAATATAATTTTAATTATAAATTCTAGTAATTTAATTTCTAATAATTAATTTTTTTGGCAACTTGTGCATTGCTTTTGTTTAATATATATAAAGCTAGAAATGTTAACAACTAAAAGAATATTCTTTGTAATAATAGCTAATCTAATAATTGTTATTAAAATTAAGATAGTATTGATAGTTAAGATAATTATTAAATTAACATATTAAGTTTTGTAGTTATAAATAATAATAGACAACTTTTGCTTTTAAGTATTATCTTTATTAAAAAACTTATACTTTAATACTTATTAATTAATAAAGAAACAAATAGTATTGTTAAAATTAATTAAATATTTACTAATAAATTAATTCTTATTTATAGTTAAATTGCTTAAATAGATAAATAGTTTATTAATAATATTATAAAATTTAATTTTGTACTTGTTAATGTTTAACAATTAAGAGTCTTAAAAAACTTAAATTTAATAAAGATTCTTATTAGTATATTTAACTCTTTAGATTTTTATATTTTAACAATCTTTTAACAAATCTTTTTTACTAAATCGATCTTCTTTACGTTGTAATATAAATTTTTATTAATAATATTTTGAAACGCATTTATGTATTTCTTGTTATTAGCATTTTATTTAACTTGTTCTTTAATAATTATATTAAGCAAATTAATAGACTTAATATTTTGTTTTACATATTTCTAGAGCTTAATTTATTTAAGAAGTTTAAACAAGTCTTGTTCTTAAATAAAAAAGCTTATATTATTGTTAATTTTAGCAATTTGTTTAAGAGCTACGAAAAATACCGCGAAAATATTAATAGTTATAATAGTATTAATGTAATTTATTATTTTTTAAAGCTCTATTAATAGCTTGTAAGCGATAGCCAATAGTATTAATAAACATAGTAAAGAGATGCAATTGCGCAATAGAGATCTTAATAAAAATATTTTAGCTATTAAATTACAAAGATTAAATAAATTAATAAAACTTAAATTAAAAATCTAGTCTAATAGATACTCTTTAAAGAATTTAAATAAAAAAGATAGCTAAATATATTTCTCTTTATTAATAGTATCGATTTAATCGATTTTGTTAATTATAGTTTAAACAAAGTTTTAATAAATAAATAATCAATAAGCTTTTAGATAAATCTTATATTTTTATTATTTTAATTTAAGATTGTAACGAACGTAGATTTGAACAAACTTAATAAATTTAATTTATTTTAAAAAATAGAATATTAATAGATAATTTCTAGTTAAATTGTTGTTTTCGCTTAATTGTAGATAAAGCTTATTAATTATTTAAAATCTAATTAAGTTATTTAATCTCCTTATTCTTCTTCTTAATCTTAATAGTTATAAATATAGTAATACTATTTTGCGTCTTTGCAATTGTTAACTTAATTTTTTTAGTTTTTTTATTTTAATAAGATTAAATGTTAGTTTTTTTAATTTAAATCTTTTGCGTTTTTGCGATAATTAAGAACTTTCTAATTTTATTTAAACAAAATTAATTGTTATTTAATTAAGAGTTGCGTTTAGATGTTACTTTTAAAATAATTAATAAACTTATTTTAATCTTCGAAATATATTTGCGATTTAATTTATTAATTTGTTTCGTATATTGTAGTAAGAAAAATTAATTAATACTTGTTTTAGTTATTGAGCTAACAAATTAACTTATTTAATTATTAATAAAAGACTTTTGCAATAAATAGGAAAACAAAGATTAAAAAGACTAGATAATTTAGTCTTTTTATTAATGCGTCGAAGTAAAATCTTGTCTTGCTTTAATAACGCGTCTTCGATTAATTACTAATTATTTAATTATTGATTTCTAATTGTATAATTATTATATAATTTATTCTTTAATCTTTTAGAGCTTATCATTAATAGATGTTTGTTAAAAATAATTAGTGTTCTTCGATAAAAACAACAAGTTGCAAATAAGATAAACTTAGTTGTTTTTACAACTAGTATTAATTCTTTTAGTTAAACGTTTGTGTTTAGAATCTTTAACTAGATACTAGTTATTTAATTGTTAATAATTAAAGATTTTAGTTGTTCGAGTAGTTAAGAGATTAATTGTTCGATAAGTTTCAACAATTCTCTAATTATTGTTTTAATAATATTATAATATTAATTTTTTAATTTTTAAAGCAATATTAATCTAGATATCTAAATAATTAATTATTAATTTTTTTATACCAGAAATTAACAAGAATTTAATTAATAATAGTAATTGAAAGTTTATTGTTAATTTAATTTACTAATTATGCTCTAAGTATTCTAATTAATAAGTAGATAAGTTTCTTGTCTTGTTTTGAGCTTATAACTTGTCAAAATAATATATAGTAAAACGCTTAGTTACTATATAGAAGTTGGGACTTTGCTTATCTATATATATTAATTGACGCTACTTGAATCGATTACGTAATATTGGGTCGAGTAGTATTGAACCAAGCAGTGTCGACACTAGACTAGATCGATTATAGTATTTTAATATTAAATTAACTCGAATTGTTAAGATTTTACTCGATTAATCGACTCGACGCAATTAGTCTAGTTCTTTGCAATAAAATTTCCAGTTTTTAGTATTAATTACTTTTTTTTATATTGTTTTATAACAGAAGTTTCTATATTAGTAGAAGTTAAATAAAGATTTTTTTTTAATACTTTCGTAATTAACTTTGAATGTATTAGTAGCAATATAAGCAAACTTGTATTGATTGTTTTAAAGTTTAATTTTTTAGATTCGATTATCTTATTAAAAGTTCAAATAGTTTATTAAATTAAAGTCTATATTTCAATTTTAAAAGTTTAATTTTATTATTACTTTTTAAATATAAGATACTTTTTAATTGTTTATATAATTATAATTTTATTATTAAGATATAAAAGTTTATTAAATAAAAACTCTATTTAATATTTGTTTTTTCAAATAAGTAGAAAGAAATTCTAATAAGTTTTGATAATTTTTAGATTAAAAGAATTAAATTAATAAAGTATATTAAGAATTATTGTTACTATTTAAGTATTTCTCTAGATTAAACAATATATTTTAATCGAATTGTAAATTTTTTGTAATTATAATAAAATACTCTAGAGATAGAATATAGTATTAGAAGAAATAATATAAAATAAAATATAAATATAAACAACAATTATCTTAATTATCTTAATTATACTTAAGAATTAAAATAATTAATACTTTTATATTAAATTTAACAACAAAAAGTTCTATTATTAGATTTTACTATTAATTGTTGTTTTCTTTATATAATTCGAAGTTCTACTTTATAAAAAGCAAAATAATTAAGTAATTAAATAACAACAATTAAGTTTTTTTAAATTATTTCGACAAAAATAATATTTACTTAACAATAAATTTACTTAGAATAGATATTAATATATTTTTGACAAATTTTAAGAAACAGTTATTAGTTTTGTAAAAAAGTTGCAAAAAAATAGAATAATTATACTAAATTATGTAAAGTATTATAATAAAACGTAGAAAATAATATAAAAATAGATTTTGTAATCTAATTTATATTATATATTTTTTGTTAATTATTTATTATTTTATTGCTAGATTTCTTTTTGCTCAAATTTTACTTAAAGTTTGTATAATTAAATTTATTTATTTTATAATATAGTTTAAGAAAGTTAACTATATTGTATATTGTTTATTTATTATTAATATATTTAATTTTTTTATTTAATATATAATACTTTTAAGCATTTATTTATAGAAATATTTCTTTCCAAAAATTATTAAAATTTTAAGATCTTAATATAATTTAAGAGCGCAAAAAAAGCAATATTTATTTATAAGTAGACTTTTTATTAAAATTGTATCTCTTTTATTAAATATAATATTAAGAGACAAAAATTATATATTATATACTTTTTGCTTGCGCGATAACAGTTATTATAAATTAAATATGTTTGTTCGAGATTTTATATAAATTGTTGCTTTTTATTACTATAAATAATTATTAACTAATAAAGACGCTATTTAATATAACATATAAGATATCAATGTTTAAATTTAAATTTAAT
>JAABUL010002636.1_pt1 | contig 29141 bp, 47 predicted proteins | sample 5559151 | NCBI WGS metagenome assembly JAABUL01 (sample SAMN10711876, study PRJNA513368) | rock metagenome | isolation source: Antarctica rocks | place: Antarctica: Victoria Land, Pudding Butte sud
GACCCAACCCACCCCCACACCCCCCCCCCCCCCCCCCCCCCCCCCCCCCCGGCGCGTCGTGGTGGTGCCCTCTGCGCTTGTGCAACTGCTGCGCCATGAGACAGCTGAGTTTCCAAGTCGAAAGGCGGGTAGGTAGTAGGCGATTGCAAGGGCGGCGCACCGACGGCCCAGTCGTCGTGGTGATGCTCCGTCAGCTTGTACAGCTGCTGCAGCGTGAGGCCCGGCGCTGTCGCCCGAAGTGCGGTCAGCACCTCCCCGCCGCGCTCCGCGATGCGCGCCACCTCGTCCTTGCCCTAATGCCAGATAAGTATATGTGCGAGTCGTATCTGTGGACATCACCTCGGGCGGTTTGCAGCAGCAGCACCTCCCCGCCGCGCTCGGCAATGCGCAGCAGTCATCCCTGCGCTGCAGTTTCTCCCGGCACATGAACTGGCATGCCGAACCACAATGTGATGCATCGTCGCCGATGTCCCGCAGCGCAGCACCTTGCTCCGCGTTGTGCGACGCAAGCCACTCCAACATCATATCCTGCGGCATCATGCAGCTGCTGGGCTCGCCGACAGTTGCGAGAACGCAAAAGCTCTCACCTGCAGCAGGTAGGCGACGGCCTGCTGGCTGTGGTGCAGGCAGGCGGTGATATCGGCAGGCGAGCCGCACCACATTCGCCCGATGTGCCCCAGCCACGCCTTCACCACCGCCAGCCCCGCCTGCGTGTGAGTGGGGAGGGAAATCGACTTCACACGTAGCGATAGATACCCAATCACTCGACTGTGAAAACAGAGCCGCAGTCGCGGCGCAGCACAAGCGGGTGGAGCAGCTCCGCATCCAGGTAGGACAAGACAGTAAAGGGTTTAGGGTTTAGGGTTAAAGCTGAATCTCGCGTGTTTGCTACAGTCGTCTCTTGTGGCGTGAAAACCAGGATCGCCTGCAGCGCCTTGACCGCCGACACGGAGCAGCAGTCGCGGCGCAGGACGAGCGCGTTCAGCAGCTCCGCGTCCAGGTAGCACAGCGCGCCCGCCACGACCGCGCGCACAGCCGTCGGCGGCGCGCCCTCCCCGCGCATCACCTCGATCACGTTGCTCAGTCCCCCCAGAAGGCCCTGCGCAGCAGAGGGTTTAGGGTTTAGGGTTTAGGGTTTAGGGTTTAGGGTTTAGGAAGACATACCGCGGTTGAGGATACCTCTGTGGGCAGAGCGCCAGCAAGCCCGCGGCGCAGTTCTGACGGAATGCGCAGCAGGCGACACATTTGAGCACCGTTTCCAGCAGCGTTGCAGGCCGCGATTCGACGCAGCCAGCCGGCGAGCAGTGCCGGTGGCGCGACATCCACTGCCGGGCAATGAGGTCACACTCACACCACAGGGCCCCGCACACCTTCCAGGGCGAGTTCATGAGGTTCTCGAAGGTGAGGGCCTCCTTGCCGCCCTCCGCCGCGCGCTTGTCATCCCGCTTCTTGTCTGCGGCATCAGAGCGACAGTGAAGCGTCAGTCTCACACCTCCTAGAGAAGGCTCAGGATGCTGCAACGACCTGCGCTGCGACTGTTTACACCTGGCAGGGGCCGCCCTCTGCCGCCCGGCTGTCCTCCCGCTTCTCGCCTGCAGCCCCCGAGCCAGACCAGGTGTCGGCGGCGAGTGCGACAGCAGCGGTGCCTCTGTGAGTAAGTGCCCGTGTGGTCGACACCTGGAGGGCTGGTGACCGCACCGTCTCAGCAGGCAGTTGACAGTGACATGAACCTTTTGACCTTTAGGCCACTTTTGGGGCTTCCCGCATTTGAGAACAACACTGCCTCTGGCATATGACTACCACGTCGGGAGCGACCGCACAGGTTGGCCCGAGGTCACAACTCCGACCTTGTGAGAGCACGCAAGGAGTTACCTGCACATCTGCACCCGAAGGCCGGCCGCACCCGCACGAACACTTGAGACGACACCACAATGCATCAGATTCTAATTCAGAGGACAAGCTGAGCTCCATACCGGCTGGCTGCGGCCCCGGGCGCGCTGGCCGCTTTATGGCTGACCTCGCGGCGCGATCAGAGACGCAGCGCAAGGGAGCGGCATGCAGACTTACCTGTTTAGGCCGCAGAAACATCGAATCAATGACCTCGCCCGACTGCGCCCTGCGCCGCCAGGCTGCTCCACCGGGCTTCGAGCTGAAAGGCACCCGCTGCTGTCGTGGCAAAATGTGGCCCACCAAGGCAGCGCCTGCCTACGAAAGCGCGGTCCCGCTGCTTGCTTGCCGTCCTACTGGCTGTAAAGTGGACGGCTGCAGCTGCTGTGGGATCGCTGCTGAGGCGGCAACCGCCAGTGCCAGCAGTTGAGTATCAACGTAACAGGATCGTACCTGTCTTCTGCGCACCGTCCACGAGCAGCTCGTTGACTGCCACCGGCATCATCTCCGGCACGCTCGCCGCCAGCAGCTTGTGCAGCGCTCCAAAGTTTATCAAGTCGTCGCCCAGCCGGAACAGGTAGGCGGTGCCGCCGCGCTTGCCGACGCCCCGCACCTGCAGCATCGAGTACAGGTTCTGTGAGGCGCAAACACGTTTACTGGATGCGACTTGCGTGCCACAGATATTGCGGAGCTGGAATTGGTCGCCTGCTCGGCGGAATGCCAAGACCGCCTTGTTTGTGCAATTGCGCAATTCCGAAGGGATGGGTTGCCAGGGGATGCTATGACTCTGCGCTGTGTGCAAGGCGCAGAATCACAATGTCAATGTATGAAATAATAAAATCAATAATAAGATAACAATAATTAATTAAATATAATTGATAATAATGGATAATAATAAACAATGAATACATGATAGATAATGAATGAAGAATGTGGAAGCCGCCCAGCGGGAGCGTGGTGCAAACCCAGCGAGATTGCGCCACGAGGCTTTCGCCTATCGCCCACATTCTTCTTGCCGTTCAACCTGTCACCATCATGCATGGGGTTTGGACGCAGCAGTCCACCTTGAGGAAGGCGCCGAGCGCGAGCGTGGTGGCGAGCCAGTAGGACTGCGCCACGAGGCCGTCGCGCGTGGCCACCGCGACAACCTCCCCCAGCAGCCGGTGCGCCGCTGCCGTCACCTGCCGCGTCGGGCAACGAAAACTGGCATCAGAATCCGGTTCCGGTGCCGCGACGTGCCCCACAACCGATGGTGCGCGACCGGGCTTGAGCACGCGGTCTGTTGCGCTGACATCTGCGGGCATTGGCGATGGAGTTCAGCCCGCCGTCCACAGAGCACTGACCTCGGGCGGCGGCCAGGCGCCGGCCCAGTGCATGAGCGTCTCGCCCAGCACCCAGGCTGCGACGTGCATGCCGACGGCGTCCGTCGGCCGCGACCCCCACACGATGTTGACGATCTGCAGCCGCCGATGCACCACGCCTGCGTTCCAGGGTGCACTTGTGTGTCCAGAGTGCACTTGTGTGTCGGCAAATCAAAACACCGTGCTCAAAGGGATGTGCCCAGTGCCAAGTTTGATGCGGCCTTCCATTGGGAATCCATGAGAGCAGCCACCGAAAGACGGTTTGTCTGCATCGTCGTTCTGTGTGCACTGGCGGGCAGAGCGAGGCCAGCAGCGCACACTGTTACTGTTGCTGCACGTTGCAGGCAAGGCCGCCAGCTGCAGGCGGACCGACACAAACCATACGCCATCGCGCAGCTGTGGCGCCGGCTGCGGCGTCGGAGGGCCACATACACAGGGGTTTCAGTGATGGATGGAAGCTCCACCTGCGACGAGCAGCTTGAGCGGCTGCTCCCTCTCCTCCGCCAGCTGCGCCGCTGCCGGTACCGCGGCTGCGGCGTCCAGCGGCGCCGACGGCGCCCGCGCTGCGCCCCCTTCGGCCGGGGACAGGAACGCCGTTGGATCACCCCGGCAAAGATGGAGACCGACGCAGAGGTGCTGGCGCAGCGGCTGCCGCGTCCGGCGTAATTGATAGCGACTGTGCTGAGCCATCGACACACGGCAGGCTGCAGGACGCGGAGCGGTGCAGCGCTGATCGTGCATGGTCAATTCCGTTCACCCTTCCGCCTCCGAAATTGTGCACTACATGCACGCGTCTGCATGGAACTGCGGGCCAGCCAAGCTGACCACGATGAGCTCACCGTTGACGGGCGGCAGGCTGCCCGAGGCGGAGTGCTGCAGCGCCGACCGCAGCTGCCCCTCCCGTGCGGACGTCTCGCGCAGCCGCCCCTCCAGCGCGGCGCTGCGCTTGCTCATGTTCACCAGCTGCGCATTTCGCACAAGTGTGTTTTACACCCGCGGAGAAGGCGTGCAATACGGAGAATACTGTGCCAAGTCTCTGCTCCAACGTCTCCCGCAGCTGGCCTTCCAGCGCCGCACTGTCTGTTCATGTTCACCAGCTGCAGTATGCGGTGTCGTGCAGGGGTTTCGGCATAGTCGTTCCATACTCTGTCACAGAAGGGCAATCGCACGCAGCACATCTGGTTTCCGTTAGCAGCTCGTCCATGTGTGACGTCTTGGCAAGGGCAAGGCAAACCCTAAAACCCTAAACCCTAAGGTCACGCACCCGGGCGCCGAGCTGCACGTTTCTGTTGGACGACTCTGAGAGCTCCGCCACTTTGGCCTCCACCGTCGCCTCCAGCTCGCCGAGACGCGCCGCGACCGCGTCGCGCAGTCCCTGCACCTCGTCCTGGGCCGCAAGAACGGTTTCTCATCCGAAATTCGCATTCAGAGGTCGACGTCGAATTGAAGTGCTGACCGTCAGGTCGCTCCCGCCGCATCCAGCTCCAGAAGCCGCGGCCACCGCTGCGTCGCGCAGCCCCTGCACTATGTCCAGCGTGGCGGCAGACAGTGACTCTCACAGACGTGTTTCAACAGTGATCAAGTGGTGGGCTAGAACGCCCAAGATGAACGGGAGGCTTTGAACTGGAGGCGTAAATGCAAGCTTAATCTCACCCGCGCCGCCGCGCGCGCGTCCTCCAGCCGTGAGTGCAGCAGCTCCAGCAGCACTTTCAGTCTCTGGCCTAATCCACTCGTGCTTTGCAGAATATTCAATGGAACAAAATTCACCCGGGCGGCGGCGCGCGCGTCCTCCAGCTGCGAGTGCAGAAGGTCCTGCAGCGCCTCCACCTCCGAATTGAGCGCCTGGATGGCGGCGTCCTTGGCCGCGAACTCCCGCTGGTACTCCTGCGCGGCGGCTTGCACCTGCAGGAAGAACAACAGGGTCCGAATCCAGAGCAACGGCAAAGGCGTGTCGGCGGGCCTGGTTCATGGCCGCGGATGTCCACTGATACTGCTGTGTCAAAGGCACGCGCCTGGCGGAGGCACCTGTGTGCTGACGTTTGTATCCAAATCTGGAGCCGAATCTGGAGCCAAATCTGGAGTGTTTGCTGTGCCTGGAAGGCGGCGCCCTTGGCTGGGAGTTCCCGGCCGGCAAAGTCCTGCCCCGATCCCAGCTTGGAGGCCGTGTTCAGACATCAGGAGACCCTGGAAAAGCCTCGAACGTGAGGGGCGTGTGCAGGCAGCAGCCAGGCGGGGAGACCACAACGGACAACACGGATAGCAGCTGCAACAGTGTGGTGCTGAGCCCCGACTCGTGCAGACGCCAGCAGCTTCCTCTTATTGGGTCTGCAGGACCAGCTATGTAGGGTTTAGGGTTTACCCTGTGCCCGCCTGTGCCCGCCAGCGCAAGCATCTGCCCCCACGCCTCTTCCACCCTTGGACCCGGCAATGCGGGCGCGTGTATATAGGTAAGAATCTCGGTGCATTCAGATGAACACCGCACCTGCTCCCACAGCTTGGCGTTGGCGGCCTCTTTGGCTTTAGACTTGGCGATGAGGGCACGCGCCTCGCCGGCGATCGCCTGCTGCTGGCCCTGCAGCCGCCGCACCTGCGCGGCAGACTTATCAGATTGCGTGTATAGCACCCATTGTGAGAATGCCAGCCGCTGGAGCAGGCAGAGGTGCGGCAGGCTGCACGGGTAAGCCGGGGGCGCGCCAGCCTCGCCTGCTGCTGCCCCAGCCGCCGCCATACATGTGTGGCAGGATTGCATCGATGTCATGTCGGGGGATGACAGGGTCGCGACAAATCGCATGCGTGAGTTAGCAGATGAAAGCCAGGCTGGGACACCGCTGGCGTGTGGTATCCAACTCAGCTACTCCTGCGGTGGTTCATCTGCTGATTTGACTGGTAAGTTTCCACAGCTAGAAGAGGGTTTTCTCGCTCACCTCCTCCTGGAGCGCGGCCTCGCGCGCCTCAGCGTCGGCTCGCCCTTTTCGAGCCACGTCCAGCTCCGCAGCCAGCGCCGCGGCCGCCACCGCCTGCGCGGCCGCCACCGCCTCGCGCGACTCCGCTGCGTGCTCCGCCTCCCGTGCCTCCGCCACGGGAACGGTGTTCTGCGACTGGCAGACGCGCGGGTGTTGGCCCGTACCAAGCAAACAGGTATCTGAGGAGCAGAAGCAGACGCCTGCGCGGCTTCCGCCGCGCTGCGCGCCTCTGCGGTACGCTTCGCCTGCTGCGCCTATGCTGCTAACGCCTGTTCTGCACCTGGCCAGAACAAAGATGAACGTGTACAGCCAGAGGCACCGAAAAAAATACAGATGCATGCGCCTGCTGGCTCAAACCATTGCACCGCATTGCCTTCTCGGTTTGACGCTGACACCCCCAGTGCGGAAAGGACAAATTCCAAAGGTAGAGGACAAATTTGAAGGGCAGAGGATCTCTGCTCTGAGCGTCCTCTGACACGCCCAGTGCGTAAAGGGCAAATCTCCGCATATTCAGCAAATTTGCAAATTTGGCATGTTTGGCAAATGGCCGCATATTCGGCGCTACAGTCTGAGCGATGACATCACATTGGGCAGGAGCAGTGCGCACCTCCAGCTGCACGCGTGCAGAGTCCAGCTCCGCCAGCAGCCGCGCGTTGGCCGCGTCTGCCGCGTCGGCACGCGCCGCCTCCGCCGCGCGCTTGCTCTTCCATGCGCCCACCTCAGCCTGCAGGCGGAAACATCGCGCGTCGCGCATGGAGCACTTGTGCAGTCAGACGTTCCTCATAGTCGTACTTCGATTGGGGATGCGAGACGTTCCAGACGTACGAAGATGGCGTGGGATGCTCTGTCTTCGCGTATGGCAATGCCTTGATGTCATGACACTGCTGATGCAGGTCTGACGGCCCAGCCGCCCAGATGCAAGGGGCTGTGTTAGTCCAAATTGGGCTTGGCACTCCTTGCTGCCTGGGCCGTGCCTGTGGCCCAGGTGGGCATGCAAGGAGGCAGCAAAGGCAGCAAAGGCAGCAAAGGCAGCAAAGGCAGCAAAGGCAGCGTCGACGAAGGGTGGTGCGCAGGGATGGTTCCGCCACGACGTGTCGTACAGGTCCACGCACATCGACGTGCACGCCCGCAGCATACCGCGCGCAGTCACCCCTGTGAGGCCACGCCTGACCCGGCTGGGCAACAGCAGTGCACATTCTGTTGCTCGTCCGTCTTTCGAACGGTTCCGACACACCCGCAGCAGGTCGCGCTCGGACGCGAGGTCGTCGCGGCCCGCCAGCAGGTCTCGCCACTTCTGCGCCTCCGCCCGCATGCCCGCCACCTGCGGATTGCGAGTTTCATGACTTGGAGGCTTGCTGCGGCGCTCTCGTTGGCAGACAGCACAAGGCTGCACTGTCGGAATGGCGCCTCTGCCCACATCGCCCGCGCCGGGCGGCACAGTCAACGCAGCCTGGTGGTCCGCTGCAGATCCGGGCACGGCAGAAGCGGTGCGGGGGGCAACCTTCGCAGGGGAGGCTGCTCGCAGGGCGCGATGCGGCAAGACCCTGAGCCTGGGCGTGTAACATTCAGGTGCTGCACACCTTGCGGAGCGCCAGCACCCGCCGCGCGTACTTCTGCGCCACGGTCGCGGCCGCGGCTGCGGCGGCGACTGCAGCGGCGCGCTCTCCGGCCCGCCGGCCGGTGTCCGTCTCCCGCCGGAACCGCGCTCGCTGCTGGTGCATGCGCACCCAGGACTGGATGGTCGTCGCCCGCTTGTTCCTGGCGCCAGCAAACCCGCATTCTGAGAAACTTGCAACCCCTTCTTCAGCTCGCATAGAACTTGGCCGTCTGATTGCATGCCCACCTGACTGCTGTTCACGGCCGTGCGCGCAGCCAGTCGAAGACGCGACCCGGAGCAAGGGTGTGGACAAGGAAATGAGAAAGGGATTCCAAAGCTTGCCTGATAGCGGTGTGGTAGGCTGCAGCAGCAGCGGCGCGTCGCCAATGTTTCTGCACCACGATCGCGGCGCGCTCCTGCCGCTCCGCCACCGCCTGCCGCCGACCGGTGTGGCCCCGCCACGCCGACTGCGATAGAATCCAAGAATGTCAAGAAAGTGGAAGATAATATATATATGTGTAATATGTATATATATATATATATATGAAAGTCGAAGATACTATATATATATACTTTTGCAACGAGCCACTGCTGTCAAGGGGTTGGTGTTGGGACTTCAGGCTGACAAATGAGCAGCAGAAGTCACCTGCTTCCTGCGTGAGGGCGCGTCTGTCGACAATGCGCACGAGGCAATATCGGCTGCTGGCTACCCGAGCCGCCTCCGCTCCCGGATGACGTGAAGTCTGCTCAAACGGCAGTCGCAAAGGGCGAACACGGAGCGACAAAAGAGCAAACGGAGGGCGAGCACAGAGGGCAAAGAACGACCGAGGTGTGGAAGGGACCTGGATGACCACGGCGGCGGCCTTTTTGCTCGCGTATGTGCGGCGCAGGAGCAGGCCGCGCCACGCCGCCTGCAGCCGCGTGATGAGCTCGACGACTCGCCGGCTGCGCGCCGCCTGCAAGCAGAGCGCTCAGCGTCAGGAACATCCGAGAGAACGCTCCAGGAGGAGCGCCACCAGCGCCATCAGTGCAGCTGGTCGAGCCGGCTGCGGCCGGGCCAGGCAACCAGCCCACGCATCAGGCCGCAGCGGCAGGTAGAAAGGGGCGCCTGCCAGGTCCGCTGTTTACTGGCGAAATTGCCAGCACGCTGCACAGGAGCTGCCGGTAACGTGAGGAGGCATGGCCGTGCACCTCCAGGGCCGCCAGCTGCCCGGCGCGGAGGAAGGCACGCGTCTTGCCGATCTGCCAGCCGCTGAGCCCCGACAGCGTCAGCACCTCCCGGCAAACCTCGCCCGCCTCCTGCGGCGCGTGGCGTGCCACGTTTCGAGTCCATCGCACGGCAGCCGAGCAAGCCGGCGGCACAGTGTTGAAGCCAGCAGCACAACCGATGGTGCGCACGCAGAGTTCAGTCGCCTCTTGGAGACAGCGCCTTTGATGCGTGCGGCAGCATGGCGCAGCCAGCAGGGTGCCGCAAAGGCAAGCACGAAACCGGCCTGGAAACGCTGCAGAGAAAGCAGAATTTGAGGGTATGAACCCCCGCCCCACACCCTGATCCCCTGACCCAACGGAATCGAAAGGCACCTCGTCGTTCATGTCTGCGACGACGGCGCCCGCGGCCGCGCCGCGCAGCAGCAGCTTGTAGCGCTGCGCAAACGGCCGGATGGCCTTTCGGGTGGGGAAGCCTGCGCACGCGGAGCAGAGCGTCATTCAGTTGCGCTCCAGCAGCTTCCCTTCGCGAGGAGTCCGTGCAAGCTGCCGGCACCCAGATCACATCCCTGGTCCTCTGTACACATGGGCATGTCATGATTCTGGTTGGGAATTCTTTTATTAAATAATATTAAATAAAATATATATATAAGATTATTTTTATAAAAATAAAAACACAACACTACAGCTTTCAACTCTTAAAGCTGTAAGCCAGGTGTGCAGCCGCGGACGGCCTCAAGCACGCCGCCGGCGCACGGGTTGCTTGCCAAACGGCAACTTCTGGCTACATGTCAGAGCAGACTCCGGCTAGGTGTGTCAGGTTCGGGCGTGTCAGCGGACACACCGGCGCAGGCGATGCGGACCGCCTCCAGCACGCCGCCGGCGCGCAGCTGCTCCAGCGCCATCGCGCTGTCCCACCGCCCTGGCATGCCCCAGGGGTTGGGCTTGATGCACCTGCGCGAGTGCTTCGACGGTGAGTCAATGCTGTCCAGGATCCATGAGGACAGCTCGATTGGTCTCGTGGCGGGCACATGTGTCTGTTTTTGGTGCGGCCTTCTTCGCTTCCTCCTTCCCCACAACGCATGTCCACCACTGATCATGGCGAGCTTGCACGGTGCAGGCCACTGAAAATTCCCTGAGATGACCTTCTGCCGCAGCGCGGGTTCCCGCACCGGACGTAGTGCGGCTGGCAGGCCGACAGCGTGCCCATGAGGCCCTTGAGCTGGCCGCGGAATTGCGCGCCCACCGAGTTGAGCTTGAACGCCGAGCGGCGGCCCGGCGCCGCAGCCGCCGCCTCCGCCGCCGCCTCTGCGCCCAGCTCCCTGAGCCAAACAGGTGAGCGTCGTCGCTGATTTGATCTTGCTTGCCGCTGGGCTGTGCCTGATCGCCAGCCTGCGTTCAGGGCCGCCGCCGCCGCCGCCGCCGCCGCCGCCGTCTCCGTGCCCGGCTCGGACAAGAAGATTCCGAGACACATCACAGATCTTGAACATCCGCTGTATAATCTTGCGTGCCAGGCGGCGGCCCGCCGCCGCCGCCACCATCGTCGTCACCTCGCCGCCCAACTCCCTGGCACCAGTCGGCAAACGCCACACAGTCCCAGCAAAACACACTTGGAGTTTGTATGTGCTTGGTGCACTATGTGCGCAGATCGTGCGCCACTCTCTGCACTGACGCCGTCGTTTCCAGTGGTGCTGCATGTGTCCAGTGACACCACAAACACTTTCGACCTCTCCACCTGCAGGCTGCGGGGTGTGTACCGACAGCTCGCCGCCGGCCGTGGCAGGTCCCGGTCTTGTCGTCGAAAGTAAGCGCCTCGTCGCTGAAGTTTCGCCAGAAAGCGATTATTCAGACGTAAGAATAAATACTTTTTCGAAAAGATATTATTATTTTTTTATCTCGACACTTTTTATAAAATAAAACAAATGAAAAAGTAATTAAAAATTTGAAAAAAATAAAGCGCACCTGACGAAGTAGGAAGCGGAGTTGCGGATAAGGGCGGCGTGCTCCGCCACCACAAAGTCCTTGTTCTTGTCCAGCAGCGCCTCTGCGGAGTACACCACCTGGCGGCAAGGGAGCAACACCGATGCAAGTAAGAGATACAATGGCTGTATACAAGTAAGAGATGCAATGGCTACATGCAAGTAAGGAATACAATGGCTACATACAAGTAAGAGATACAATGGCTACATACAAGTAAGGAATACAACGGCTACGTACATGATGAAGAGTTTCCACATCTGGCAAGAGTCGCAAAGACGGGCGCAGACTCCGCCAATGATTTCGGCGTCGACATGAGAGCAGCCACAGATGTGCCTGCAGCAGGATCGCGCCCGACCTCCCGACGGACATGGCACTTTTGAGAAACACTTTTGAGAAACACTTTTGAAACGCATTGTGCGCCATGGCCGAGTCCGGTGGCGCACAATGGCCGCGCACCTGGCCAGCGTAGTGGTCGACGCCAAAGGCGTGTGGCGGGCGCTTGGGGGCGCTGAAGCACGGCTGCCCCGCCAGCCGCTTGCGGATCGTGTGCGCCAGGTCCTGAACACAGGGTTTAGGGTTTTAGGGTTTAGGCACACAGGCAAGCGATCGCGAGTTGCGTGGGTGGCGCCATGCAGCTGACTGCGATCAAGCAGGAAGCAGCACACTGCAGGACTGACATCCGTGGCACCAGCCAGAAACCATGAAAAAGATGTTTTCTTTTGAGATTTTTTTTTAAATAAATAATGTTTTTTTACAAGACAGCGGTGCTCATCGGAGTCTGTACAGCGACCAGCACATGCGTGGCGCGAAATGCGGTCGTCGTCATCGATGCGCGGCGGCAATCGGCGGAGCGGTGGACGGCAGAGGGATGTGCGGCAGGCTCCGTGCCTGGTAGGTTGCGCGCGCGATGCGATTGGCCTCGTCGATGAGGGGGAAAACGCCGAGCGAGGCCGCCGTCCCTGACCCGCCCTCCAGCAGGTCGAGGGTCTCCTGGTTGTCGATGAAGTCCACGTAGCTCCACTTGATGCCCTCCCGCACGTATTCTTCTTGTTCACCCTGTTGCACAGCATGCAGAACACGTTGATGATTTGCGGAAGTTTCGCCAGCGTTCTGCGTCGCCTGGTTATTGACGAGGTCCGCGTAGCTCCACCCCCCCCCCCCCCCCCCCCCTCCTCCTGATCCCCCTGTAGTAGACGGACTGGAAACCGGTTCAAGAAGATATTGAATACAGGTTTCGCTCTCCACGGAGTCCAATTCGGTGCTCTGCTGCACACACGCTCCTCCTGCTCACTTTGCAGTTGCTTGGGGAGGCGTTTTCGCGATGCAGATTGAGGTCGGATGGCTGCTGCAGGCAAAACCGCTGCAACCACAAATCTGACGATGCGCCCTGCTTCAGTCTCAGGAGCGGCCTCCCTGATGTGTCGGTTGACGTGCCTTGGGTTTAGGGTTTAGGGTTTAGGGTTTCCTTGACGTGCTGCAGTCCGCTCGTCGATCAGGCAGGTACACGGCTCGAACACATGAGCTCAGCGCACCGGCACTCAAGTTCGGTGTCCTGGGGTGTTCAATGCATCCATTCGAGCCACGACGGGATGTTGACAAGAGCCTGGCACCTTGAAGATGTGCTGGTTGAAGTGCTGCTGCAGGCGTTCGTTCGCCAGGTTGATGCACAGCTGCTCGAAGGAGTTGACGGCGAAGGATTCGAAGCCGTAGATGTCGAGGATGCCGATCACCCGCTCCTCGCTGTCTTTTGAGCCTGCGCAGCAGGAAGGTGACACCTGTCTGGAGGACTGTCGACAAGTGTTTGACGTGCAGACTGCCTGTGACAGGCTGCAGCAGCGATTGCATGGCAAAGGTGCATGCCATAGTGCGCCCATGTTGCATGACCACGCACCATAGGAGGGGATCTTGCGGTTGATCGCGGCCACCAGCCAGTCGAACAGGTTGGCGTACAAGCTCTTGGCGAGGGAGTCCCGCGATTCCGCCGCCGCAGCGCCGTCCAACATCTTGACAATGCTCTCTCCTCGCATCTCCAGTGTCCGTGTCGTCAGCGCATGCAGCAGCGTCTCTGCCTTCACCTGCGCGAGGGAGATGGAGAGCAGCGGCTGACAGCGAAGCTGGAGCCGAGGAGAAGCATAAACGTCCAGCAGCTGGACGATGTTCTCGCCGCACGTCTCCAGCGTCTGCATTTGTCAGCGCGTGCAGCAGCGCCCCCGCACCGTCCTGCACAGCGAGAGTGCACGACAATACGGGTGGCCGGTGATTCCGGTGCGGGCCATGCAGCAGCAGCTTCATTCTGACTGGGTTCTGCGCCGAAACTGGATGCAGCCTGGCTGCATTCTTGCTGACACGTCTGGGCAACCCAGTGACGCACCCGCCGGTGCTCAGACCGTGCTGCAGAAAAGATGCACGATTGCGTTGCTGAGAAGTTGCAGGGCGCCCAGGCTCTCACAGCAACCCGCACATGCAGCAGCGCGGCCATAATGTGTAGGGTTTATCCCCTAAGCCCTTCTGCGCCGCCGGCAACGGCACACTCCGATCCAGATTCAGAGCTCTAGCCCGTGGAACCTGAGCCTGTGCCACACCTGCAGCAGCGCCGCAACGGTCTCCAGCTCCTCCAGCGCCGCCGGCGACGCCAGCACCGCCTCGTCGGAGTTGTTTTGGCCAAACTCCACATTGCCCAGGTGCAGCACCGCCGCCACCACCGACAGCACCGTTTCCTGCAGAAAGAGTGGAAGGTAACATTGAGAAAGTGTATTCAAGGCATAACGATCAGGCAGAGGAGATTCCGCCGACGACCTCCAGGCTATTCGGGCACAAACTGCCGCAAATACCGACAGCACTGCTTGATGTAGCAGAAACACGGCAAATCAGATGAAATAGAGTGGTGCCGCCAACGCAAAGCCGCCAAACAGGAGCAGGCTCTGTTGAAGATCGGCGTTGCCAAGGTGGTGGACGGCCACGAAATCAGCGGCGTCAGTTCTTTTTCGGAAACCACCAAGGCGCATGGTGTCTCCCTTTCTCTTCGTACCTGGCTGCACTTGGCTCAGGCCGACAATGGCCATCGCATCCAGAGCGTGCTGCAAGCATTGTCCGTCTGCTGCTGAACGTTCACAGGAAGCTGCTCGATCAGAACAGCCAAAATGACCTTCCTGCTCTGGTATGAACGCTTGGTTTATTAAAAGTGTACTAGGTCGCCTCCTCTGTTTTTTCTGTGTTTTTTTATGATATCGTCGGAGCGCCACCCGTTTTTGTTCACATTAATAACAGAACAAACGGACCGCTGCCGCCTTTCAAAAACGCAAGATAATAAATAAATAAAAAGGCGTCAGCTTTCGTTCCGGAATAATGCTGACGGTCAGAGCACTCAATCAGGCATATCGTCATTTGCCGAAACAAGGAACAAGCCAGGGAGGCACAAGCTCCGACTCTCAGATAGAAGCGTTCAAGCACCCCTTGTATGTATTTTCAAGGAGGTGAAGCGTGCAGCACCTTATCAACAGAAAAGACGGAAAAGACTCTGTCAAACGCGGTGGAGAGCCCTGCGTAGAGGGCTTCAAGCTTCAAGAGAGCTTCGAGGGTTTTTTTTTTTTTTTTTTATATAGCTTTTTTTTAGCTTAGAGCACACCTGCTCCGCCTGGCTGAGGCCGACGATGGTCATGGCGTCCAGAGTGTTGCGAAGCGCCTCCGCCTCATCCACATCCGCAAGCGTCGTCACCTCCGACTGCAGGTACCTGAACTTTCGCACGCCGCCCTCCAGCCTGCGGGAATCGCAAATCGCACATGACCTGCCTGAGAGCTTGCTCAACGGAGATGAGATGGGCATTCGCCAGCCAAGGGCGTGCTCCCTGACTGCAGGTGCCGGAACACCTGCAGGCTGCCCTAAACCCTAAACCCTAAACCCTGAACAGAACCTGGCGCACACGGACCTCCAGCGTGCAGCATCTTCTCCATGGCTGAAGCACAATGAATATCGCAGCAGGCGATGGTGCATCATGTCCAGCTGCAGGTTTCGGAAACGGGTGCATCCCCCATGCATTGCGAGGCGTTTCTGAACGAACGATACAGTCGGCAGCGCGCACCGCAGCTTCTTGATGAGGTCCGGCGGGGCGCCGTTGCACAGCATGTAGAAGATGTGGTACGACCGCTCCTGCGACACCGGAGGTGCCCGGGTCACGCGTGTCAGAGCTGGTGATGTGTGCACGGCGTGTGGAGCGTGGAGTGCTACAAATGCAGCCCGTGACGTTGATCCCAAAGTTTGCCTGCCTGCTGCAAGACACAACACGGGGGATGTGCGAAGCTTAGTTCCCCTGAGCTGCAAATGACACAACTGGTTTGACGATTTGCAAAGGGGACCAAGGTGAGAACTTGGACGGCTCGGGAGCGCTCCAGGAGATAGGTGCGGATGACGGCGCTAACTAAACATGAAGGCGCCCACTTGACAGGATCGATTTAGGGTTAAGCTAAACCCTAACCCTAAACCCTAAACCCTTCCACGAAGCGCACCAGGGAATTGACTTGCACCACTCGGGAGCGCTCCAGCAGGTACGTTCGTATGAAGGCGCCGCAGATGCGGCCGGTGACGTCAAAGCGCAGCTGTACGAACTTGCCGAAGCGGGAGGAGTTGTCGTTGCGGCTGGTCTTGGCGTTGCCGAACGCCTCCAGCAGCGGATTGGACTCCAGGACCTGTGATCCCAGGTGTTCGGCAAGTCAGAGAGGGAGACCTCAAGCAGTCGAGAGCGCTGAGCGGTGGTCGGGAACCCACAGAAACAGGTTGACCATGAGCAGCAAAGGCGCGGCTGCTCCTCTACAAGTGCGGTGTCGCCGGGTCCGAGCCACGCGCCAGGATGTGGTCAACGGCTGGAAACACACATCCTCTGAGACGCATCGATGTGAGCCGAGAAGAACGTGTGCACCAGGCCAGCAGAATCGCACGGTTGCTTCCCGATGCGTGCGGCGTCGCCGTGGTCCGAGCCGCGCGCCAGGAAGGCAGAAAAGAACAGCGAAAACGAAGGGACCCAAACATCGGAAAGGGAGTCCCACCTGCTCCTCGATGGGCGCGGCGTCGCCGTGGTCCGAGCCGCGCGCCAGGAAGCTGGAAGCAGGTCGCGCTTCCTCCTCCTCGGGCGCCCCTGCGCCGGAAGCGCCGTCGCGATGCGCCCGCCCCGCCAGGTACTGCATCACCTGCCGGACGTCGAGGACGTGTCAGCTTGTCAGCTGATGACTGCATCTGTTGCGCGTGATCGGCAAGGAGGTGATGTGGCGCACACGGTGTCGCTGCTTGCTGGTGCAGATGCAGCAACCAAAGAGGTTGATGCGCGGAGAGCGTTCACTGGCGTCAACGCGGGTGTCACGAACCGCAAGCAAGGTGGCGTACGCACCATCTTGGCGGACTCGGTCTTGCCGGCGCCCGACTCGCCCGAGATGAGGATTGCCTGCCGCTGCTCGTCGATCATCATGTTGGAGAACGCCTGCGGGAGGCAGATGACTCGAGATGTGGCACCTGATCATTCCTTGAGACCGCCGCCCCAGGCAGCAGGGACTCGAAACGTTACAGCCACGGGTTGGATGACCTGCAAATGCATGGCCTTGCAGATTGTAGTACCTCTGATGAAGCTCATGCAAACCTGCTCGGCTATGGCGTAGACGTGCGGCGACAGCTCCCCAAGCGTCTTGCCGCGGTACTGCGCACGCATGCGGCTGCCGTACAGGTGCCGCAGCCGTTTGTGCGGGTTCACCTGCGCAGATTTTCGACAATCGGATTGTGCGTGCCTTCTGCTTGATGGCTTGACTTCCACTGCATCTTGGCCTGGGTGTTCAGCACGAGACCCATGCCCCGCCATGCACCTCGTGTCCGCATGGCAGGCATGGCTGCATGCGGCAGCAGCGGAGGGCTGCGGCGGCGCACTGCGATGAGGATGTTGGAGCTGTAGGTGTAGATCATGTCCAGGCCGTACCGCACACGCAGCGTCTGCAGGATCCTGCAGCCACGGGGTTTAGGGTTTAGGGTTTAAACCCTGCAGCCACGGGGCGGCGAGTGAAGACTACATTGCCTTCCGCAGAAGTGGATACCCGTCCTCGTGCGCTAGCTCTGGAGCATGACATGCTGCTGCGCCGCGTCCACCTGCACCTCGGACATGGCGAGGCTGCCCAGGCAACATCATCACGTTGGTGCTGCCGCTCATCAGCTTCGGGAACATGAGCACTGTGACATGCACGAACTACAGCAAACCATCTCACCCGGCCTCGTGCAGGTAGTCCGACTTGACCAGGTCATCGAGGGTGTCGTCGCGCTCGTTGGCCAAGTGGCAGCTGCCGCCCGGGACCGTGGCTGTCCAGCCCTCCTCCGCCGCCACCTCCAGCACCTGCCCGCCGTCCGCGCCTGCAATGACGAGGTTGCAGTTCAAAAAGGTTGCAGGGTGGCTCAAGTTTACGATGTTGTCGTCCGGCGCCGGTATGCCGCTGATCTCCTACACGGCACCAAGGCGATCCAGCAGGGTTTAGGGTTTAGGGTTTAGGGCTGCCCGCCGTAAGTGCCTGCTCAGGAATGCGAAGGCATCAGGTCAAGATGGAGCCGACGTGGCAGGCTGGCGGGCGACGATGACATTATTATAGGAACCAATGTTCAAAGAAACCAGTTATTAGTATTATATTCAACGGGTCAAGATCCCGGCAATGTGTCCGCCTCTCGTGCGCCATGCAGCAGAGGTCCAGCACTTTCCGCCGCCGCCTCCAGCAACCGCTCGCGCCGTTCCCGGGGAACGAGGGCAACAGGTCAAGATGGTCTCAAGGTGGCAGGCTGTCGGAAGATCCTGGCAGCGTGTCAACCGCTCGAGCGCCTTACTGGAGTCGAACAGCCCTCCTCCGCAGCCACCTCCAGCAGCTCTCCGCCGACGGCCCTTGCCAGCTAGAAGCTACAGATAGGTTTCAGGCTGCGGGCTAGCGGGGAACATCGTCGTCCAGTGCCAGCGTGCCGCTGTTGCTCTAACGGGTCACTCTGCGGGCCGTCGCCGCCGCCGCCTCCGGCGGCTACTCGCCATCCGCGCATGCAGCCAGGTCATTTTTGGAACGCGGAAGACTCCAGCATGCCAAGAACAGACGCAGGTCTGCAGCACGCCTAATGTCAGCTGCTGGTGTTGGACTGAACCTCATCATGCAGAAACACGCAATCCAACGCCGACCTGCCCGCGTGTTGGTGACGTGCCCCTTGGCCCAGCCCTTGGCGCCGGGCGCAGTGGGATCCAGCGCCGAAGGGATCCACACCGTCGCCCCCACCTGCACAGCCAGGCCGGAGGTCAGTTGCCGCATGCCGTTCACAGCTGATGCGGAGCACGCCGGCAGGCGCGCTGCGGCAATGCGGCAAGGCTGTGTTACTGCTTGCAGTTCAACTACTTCATATCCCGCAGTCCACAACGCAGCATCTCGCAACGCCGGTCTGAGCCTGTGCTCTCCAGGTGAGGCGAAATGCGTCACCTGATGCGGCACTGGAGCAGGATCAGCTGCCTGCGCCCCAGCTGCCAGCTGTGTGTCGGCTGCCATGGTTAGGCGCGGCTCTCAGAGGCCGTAGCTGTGTCCGTGCCGCTCCCTCAGGCCTGGAGGCCCGCCATGCTGGCCCCCGCAGAGGGCGGGCTCGGCCGCAGCAGCAAGGAGCGTCACCGGCTGAGTGACAGCAGATGTAGCTCGCGGCTCGTGCCAAGGCGTGCAACGCGTGGATTTGCGTCTGGCTACAGCCTTTCTTGTGTGGCTGGCAGGCTGTGCTGCGTTAGAAGCCTTCTCAGCAAGGATATGAATTCAGTGCTCGAAATCGCAGTCAAAATCTTCTCGGAGTCGAGGACTCTGATCCTACTATGCCGAGCGTCTAGGAGTATGCGTTGTGTGCTATGGCACGCTCAGACGTAACAGCGGACAGGGAGTTGCAACTCCACATCTGTGACGATCTGCGGTGTGAGTCACTGACTGATAGGCCGCGGCCGCTGCAATACGCGAGGATGCAGAGCAAGCTCACGGCAAGAGGAGGACCTACACAAGCCGCGGATCACAATCTGCCTCAGCGCAATGTGGGTTGAGGAAGCCTTGCCATCTTGCGGATCTCGCTGTGTTCTCCCGCGAAGCACGTGTGCCAGAATTGCACTGGCGGTGCTCGCATATGTGTCCGGCTATGCATGAGGCTTGAATGCGACGCACACCGAAGTGCGACCCCATATTTGAGTGCGTCGCGATGTATTTATATCCGTGTATGTGCGAGTGTCTCACTTGAGTCAGGCTTGTGTGTGACCAGTGTGAGGTGCGGTCGCGTGTTTCGCCCGCTGATGCGCAGGCGAGAGCTCTCGAAAGCGGCGGAAAGCTCGGCGGGCTGCGCAGACAAAAGCGGTGGCCATATGCCGCCTGAACATGGCGCCGCTCTCGCGGCAACCAACCTGAAGATGGCGGCAGCATAAGGTGGGTGAAGAATGATGGCATGGCGGCGGGGGAGATGATGGAGAGTGACAGAAGAGGATCAGAGGACCAAGACATGGCGGGAGGAAAGCTAAGTGGATCTGCGGCGCCCAGCAAGTGCCCCTTGTCACCAAACGCATATGTAGCGCCTGCTTACAGCAGCGCTGCCGTAAATCTCAAGCGGTCTGCCGGGGTTTTTGCGCTGATGGCGCACAACCACACACCATCAAATGTGGTGTTTCCATACATGCTCTCTGCATGGACAGCAGACCAGCGAAGCCGTCTGCCATCCCACGTAACACAGGCCTCCATCAACCGGAACCAAACCCGTGGATGGCGATGCAGGCGGCAGCGCGCCTCAAAACGACGTGTTGGGCCTGTACCAGCGGCGCGGGATGGGGTCTGCTATTGAAGGCAACAGATCGGGATCGAACGAACACTCAGAGGGAGGAGAGGCATCTCCAAAAGGACAGTAACGTTTGGACGCACCCAGAGTAGCAGTTGAGCAGCGTGATGACGACGGGCATGTCGGCGCCGCCGATGGACGCCGTCATGTGCGCGCCCAGCCCGCCGCCCAGCGCCGTCGTCGCAACCAAAGCCGCCTGGATATTGACATGCACATGTTCAAGCATGTTCAGGCAGTTTAACACGAAAGCGCATGATTCAACCTCGCTGTCAGCTTCCGCCACTGCATTGGGAACGCCCTGAGGACAGGAAGCACAGAGGTAGGATGAGGGCGCTTCAAGTCCTGAAGGCGGTGGGCGGTGCTGCTCCAAGCAAACCCTAGTCATGGCACTCAATAGTCGCAAAAGCGCCACGCACCAGGCCGGGTCGCCGGTGATGAGGAAGGCGCCGCCGGCCGCCAGGCTGCCGGCCGCCATGCTGAGGTTGGCCACGTTCTTGCCCGGCAGATGCACCAAATGGTTCCTGTGCATTGTTAATGCTCACATGCATTTGCCGCTGCAGGGTGGCCCGGCGGCGGCAGAGCGCTGCAGGGCGCCGCTAGCGTGCAGGCCAATAAGACGGGCACGGCAGCTGCTGGGAGGAAGCAGCCAGGCGGCGGGCGATGCTTGACGCGGGCGTTGCCATGGCAGGCGATGGTATGCACTCGGGTGCAGAAAGTCGCTGCACCTGCATGAAGATGGGCCGGCATCCTCGGTGTCGCAGTCGCTGAGGCGAACAATTCCAGTGAGAACGGATAGCTGATCTGCAGCAGCTGGACGTGCAGCAGGTGTGCACAAGGCTGTGTCATCCGTGCGTCGCAGGTTGACCTGCTCGTGACATTTATGGTCGGCTGTTGTGGGCTTATCTCGCCAGCGAGCGGCCTGGATGACAGGAGATGCAGTGTAACAGCGTCTGTGCTCAGGTTTGGAGCAGCGCTAGATTCTCTCCTGCTTGCTCTGTGTGGTTCTAGTCCAATGTCGAACGAAGATTCGTTGCCGCCAGACAAAGCACCAGCGGGAAGGCCGGTTCTGATTTCATGAATGTGTTCGCAGAACAAAATCGGCAGAGTGTAGTCGTTAAGTTAACAGTAATCATGCATAAATATGACATCCATCGGGGCTAGAAGCCTCCCTCAGCCAACATTCAAGTTGAGAACCATGCAGTAGAAATGACTGAATTGAACGAACTGTGTGCAACGCTTGGTACATGCCTGATGAATACATGTCCTACAACTTCTCTGCTGCAGACTGATAGCAGCAATGCGAGCAGAAAAATAGATTCGTGAAGTCTTCTGCTTCTTAATTCCCCCCGGCCCTGCCTGCACTCTTGGCTGATGTTTTGCGCCTTTCGATGGTGACACTCTGGCGGCGTCATCATTGGTCGATTTGCTATGGAACTTGTCAGTCAGTAGCTGTCGTCTTCACCTGCAACGGCAGGCATAGAATATGTTTCTGGAATCGCTGCTCCTCAGCAGATGTTCACTCTGCTCAAGCTCGCAGTTCGTTCTCGGGTGGCACAAGTGGCATGCCGCTGTCAGAAGTGAGGCAGATCACCAAAATGTTGATCAATGTAGCAGACCAAAAGCATGAGCCTGTGGCACGTGCCTGCAAACACTGACTCCAGAGAACCATTCGACAGCTAGGGGAATCTGGACACCAGCACTCCCTCAAGAGGGAAATGCCTCAGGAGCATACCTCGTCAGAAAGGACATCTCTGATCAGCCCGCCCGTGCAGCCTGCTGCTTGAGGACCACAATGACGGGGACAGCGGCGCCGACTGCAAACATGGCGAGGAAGGCCGTCCGCCACTTGGCCACCCTGTGCGGCATCTGCATGGTGACATGACGAGGCGATTCGCAAGGACACCGACGAAGCATTCAAAGGAGATTCTGAACATCGGCAGATCGTTCGGAGTGGCGCCTGAGCGGCGCAGAGCAGTGGCCGTCTCTTCCAAGGCATGGGCTGTTCGTCTGCAATTAGACAGCTGTGCTGGAATCTGCAGTGGGTTCACAAGGCAGAGGCGGAGCTTGCTTCCAAAGCACACCTCGCCGCAGTGGTACATGTGTTCGTCGTGGAGGTAGTCGTCATCTGCAGGGTGCACAGCGGCCTCGCTCAGCTCTGTCACATCAGTCAGGCATATTGGCGCAACAGTCAGCATGGCATATTGTGCCGGGCGAGGCGACTGCGGGGCAAGGGGCCGCACGCGCACACGAATTTGAACTTGCAAAGTGTCAGCCAGACCTCGCTCGTTCCGCTGATGTTTCAGCCGCGCACCAGACTGCATCATCACATTTCATGTTTGTGCTCGCTCGATCATGATTGACTGCACTCACAGTGGTGAGCGTGCGCCGCAGTCGTGCGCACTGGCACCGTCGCCTTGCTGGCGACCGAGCGAGACACGCCGCCGCACTGCTGCAGGGCCGCGCCGGCGGAGGCGACCAGCTGGGGCTGTGCGACGGCCAGACTTCGTCCTAGTGTGCGCAGCGCCGTCGTTGCAGTGGAGGCCATGCTGAATGTCAGAGCGGCGGGTGGCGGTTGTCGTTGGGTTTCTGCGTGCAGACATTCAGGCGATGTCATATGCTGAAAAAGCTGCGATCGTACGTTCGCGGCTGTGTCGAACTCGAGGGCGGGGTCCGAAGCAGCATTTGCCGACGTTGCATCCGAACCTGCACCAAGATCACTTCGAACACGGAGACCTGCATCAGCGATCACATGTGATATAAGCGTGCCGCGTAGTTCCACGGCGAAATGCTTTTCACGTTTGCCGAGAAGATTTGCCGCTGCTTCCTGCTTCTCGTGCACGCGGCCGTGAGTCGCTCACCTGCGGGCTCCTGTTCGTCCGCGCGCGTGCTGGCCGCTGTTGGCTGTTGAAAATTTGGAGTGCGAACGCGAAATGCGTAAGCTTTTGGTGCAACGGCCTGATGGACTGAACGACGGGCGACGATCATCCGACCATCTCAGATGAACCTAGATCCCGCTCCCGCCATCGTGACCAGGCTCAGGTGACTGCTCACCTCACGGCTGTTTGAATATTGCAAGCTCGTCTTGCGCCAGGAGGGGCAAAATTGACCTGGCTCGCGCTGTATGACCTGCCGAAGTCGTTTGCGCAATCCGCGACTGACTTTGCTGGCTGCTTGCAACCCGAGGTTGGGTCTCGCCTCTTGAAGTGCCTGCGGAGGCGAACCCTCGGCCGTGGTTAACCTTGCACCCCCATCGGCGATTCTACGCAAGCTTCGATCTCCTTGAGCACCAGCCGTCATCTCAGCTGGACGCAAGATCGCATTTCGATAGCGCCTACCACCCCGGATCCATCGTATTTAGCTGCTCGTGCACCAGCTCATCTGCGATTCAAGCGCATGAGCGTGTTCTGCCTCTATATTGTGCACCATGTGATGTCTGAGTGCGCACGGTAACAGCCAAGGCGTCGACAGCCGGCTGCAGAGGCGGCAGCTGGCACAGCACCAACGCAGGCCGGCCACATGTTCCGGCAGCCGCTGAAATCGAGGCCCGGTGAGCGCAGCACCCGGCGGCGCAGCGGCCGCTGGCTGGGCATCGCCGTGGCGGTGCTGCTGGCAGTGTGCATCGCCGCCGTCTTTGCGCGCGTCATGCGCCGCAGCCACCCATTCTACCCGCGAGTGAGGCGGCAGCCCGTCACTGACAGCAATTCTTGCAGTATCATGAGAAGGGCAACGCATGAACTGCAGCAGGCAGCTGCTGTGGCGCCATCGGCTGTCGACACAATTGGCCAGGGCGTCGACATGGCGGTGCCGCACACAGGCATCAATTAGCAAATGCGTAGGGCCATGCAAGCCTTCCTCACGCATACCAGCACATCCCTCTTCATATGATGCATTCACTGGCTCGATCGGTCGTCTGCTTTGCACAATGCTACCGAAGCCATCCATGCCAAATGGTGTCTTTGACCCAGGTGGCGTGGAACCACATCGGCATGGGCAAACTTTCTGGGCACGCTGCTGCGGCGCAGGCGCCGTTCGCCAGCCAGCCGCAGGCAGTGCAGCATCCCGCGTCCGCCCTGCATTCAAATGGCAGCGGGCCAGCCACCAGTGACGGTCCAGCATCATCGGCGGAAGCCGTGCCTCAGCAACCGCCCCAACAGCAGGAGGGCCAGCAGCTCTCAGGGCAGCATGAACCGCGGCAGCCCGAGCGATCAGAGCAGGCGGCGGCAGCCGCGGCGTCTGGCGCGGCTGTCGCGAACGCGGCGGCGGCCACCGGCAACACAGGCGGCAGAGCAGCGGGTGGCGTCGCCCCGCAGGCGGACGCTGCCGCCAGCGGCGTGTCAGCCAGTGGCGGCAACAGGCCAGCTCAGGAAACCGATACAGGGCCGCTGGCGGCCGCGGCCAGCGTGCTGGCAGGTGCCGCGCATGGCTTAGCGGGCGACGCGGCTCCAGGCGTGTTTCTTGATCAGGTAAGCGAGCGCCTCGGCCGAGCATGGTTGCAAGTCCGGGATTGAACCGGAAGCAGGGCCAACAGAAGGAGCCGGCAGCAGCGTGGTGATGCCTGGATCAGCCATTCGCACACACCGGGATTTTGCCGATCGGCTGTCTGAGCAGTCAACCTGCCAACGTGAGGGCTCACGCACAGCAACAGCAGAACACCAACCGACTTCCGCAGTCTCGCAATCTTGATGTCTGACGATCGATCCTGCGACAACACAGGCCTGACATCACCAGCACATGATGTGCCAGCACATCAGCAGGACGCGCCAAAGGCAGGGCAGCGTGACTACGTGCCATCGAGCATCAGCGCCGAACAATGGTGGCTGGTGCGTTTCGCCGTGATGTATGGACTTGCCCGTCTCATCGAGCCGTGCGTCCTGCGCATGTGCTCTCTGGCCCATGATCCGGGCGGTGCTGCTGATTGTGCTAGCCTGTCGCATCAAGCGACGGAACCGCACAAAGTGTTGGCATTGGGCCCTGAGGGTGCACATCTGCTGACCATGCTGCAGCTGTGGTATCACCAGTCAACTAGTGCGGCCTGTCTATTTCTCTTGTCACTTTCGCAGCGGAGCAGCTGCACGAGTTTTCATGTTGCCAGCCTGCCGCTGCCGGAGCGCTGCCGTCCCGTTAGGCCGTACAAACAACTTCAAACCCTGCTGGCTGACTCCCCCCTCGCAGGCTTGGTTGCCCCGCCGCCGGCTCTGCTGGGGAGCAGACACGCCGCTCTATCGCGTCCCGTTGAGGTGGCCCAGTAGCGTCACTGTGCCGCTAATATGTTGCAGACGTTCCCGCTCGAAAAGGTCAATCCAGACCTCGACGGAGGTTCGCATCGAGGCACATGCTGGGGAAAGCGGCGGCGCAGCGGTGTTGCCGGTGGTGGATAGAGTGCAGTGACTGAGGCGGCGGCGCCGATTTTGAGGCTTTGATGCCCAGGACGGCAGCGGCTGGTTTGACAGGTTTTCCGAAACTCTGCAGGGCAGTGTCCGTGGTCAGTTTGCGTTCTGCAAGTGCCCGTGAAGCCGAGGAGAGATAAGTTTGAAGCAGAAAGGCTGACCAAAAATTGCGCAGCTGCCTGGCATCTGTGAGCGTCTGCATCACTTGGGGTCAACCATATATCACATTGACTTGCCACATGCCCTCGTTGATAAAAGCTCCCGAAGCAAGTAGGTGCACGACATGATGCTACATCTGCCTGTGCGCCGAGTGGGTCTCTGACCTTGCCTCCAACCGTCCTCTACCTATCCCACATCGGGTCAGAGAAATACAACCTGCCGGGTAGTCCCCTTGCTTCTCAACAGCGGCATCCCCTGACAACGCTGATCAGGCTGTCCCGCACCACCGCAGGCACTTCCCCCAGTCCCGAGCCTGCAGACTATGCTGGCTACACTGTGCATGGGCTCTACATCTGCACGACGGCTGTGATGTCGACATTTCCCTGGATGCTGCGCGGTGATTTCGCCCCGACATGGCACCCAGAACATGGAAGCATGCCGCGCAGCAGTCCTTGCGGCGGCGCGCCCGTCTGGCCCCGTTTACTGCCAGCCGCCGAAGCTGCCGCGGAGGCCCGCCGCCCAGCCGCTGAAATGCTGCACGGCGGACGACAAGGCGCCGCCCCCGCCGACTGCGCCACTAACGGCGCCGCGGCGTCTTGTGCTGCGCGTCGGGCATCGGTCAGGCGCTGGACCGGAGGCCAGCCGCCCGGTCGTCGAAACACTGCACCGCAGCGCACACGGCGGCGTCGGCGGCGCGCGTCGGCATCTGCTCAGGCACTGGAGCGGAGGCCAGCCGCCCGGCCGAGGAGGCATTCCGATGCGGCGTGCATGGCGGCGCGCGCGGCGCCGCCGTTGGTGTGTGGCGCCGCCCGCTCCACGTCCTGCAGCAGCTTGTGGGTCGAGGCGTAGAGGCCCAGCGCCGACAGCGCCAGGCTGGCCGGGACGAGCGCTTTCTGCGGCGCAAGCTACGCAAAACAGCTGACGGCCGGATCAAACCGCCCAGTCCGTACGGTATGCACTTGTGCTGCCGATACTGCATGTACTGCCTGTACTGCATGTACTGCCTGTACTTGGCACGGTCCATGCGCCCATGATGTTTGTAAAGTCCACATGTCAATCGGCCTTACAGTGCCCTGGAGCGCCTGGAAATTCGTCTCCCAGCGCGGCTGCTGATCCGACAGCAGCTTGATGCAGAACGCCGCCGGCAGCGTGTATGCCACCTGCGGCAGAGACGCGTGTGAGGCATGATGGAGAGCTGCAAAGAAGCCGTGCATGACAGCGGAAACAGGCACGTGCTGCTGCCATCCAGTCCACCTGTGCATCATTATGCATGAAAGCGCTTGAACGTTCAGACGTTTAAATGGCCTAAATAGCCTAAACCCTAATGATGAAAAACCCTAAAAAAATCGCTCACCGCGAGATAAGTGACGCTTGTGACCAGGCCGACCTGCGGCGGTATACAGCTTCCTGCTGATTTTGTTACATCGACCAGGTGCCCGGAACACATGTTCCTTTCTGGACTGCCAAAGTTTGTGTCGAGCGCAGGGCCTGCAGGCTGACGTCACAGACGAGACGGGTAGAGTTGAATTATAATTCTGCCAATTAGCTGCTAATTAGCTGCTAATTAGCATGCGCTGAATCATGGTGTAATGCGGACCAGCTCGGAGAAGAAGGGCAGCGTGGCGGACAGCAGCCAGGAGTAGGTGGCCACGAAGATGGTGGCGGCCGCCCACATGCTGTGTGGGTAGCAGCGGAGGCTGTTCTCCTGTGTTGCATCAGAGGGGGGCATTTGCCGGTCACAGGAGTAGAAATGATGCATATATATAGTTATATGCCATATATATAGTCATATATATGGACCCGGGAGGGCACCAACATATTTTGTCACCCTGTGGACACAGCAACATCTGCTCGTCACACATCCAGGCGCCAGAAACAGGATGATGTACACACTTGCCCAACCGGATTCTGAACGGAAGTCAATTATTGAGTGTCAAAAACCTGCAAAGGGTTTCTTACGCACCTGGCTGCCGCGACGGGAGGTCTTGCGGCGCAGCGAATCGGTATCAATGGTCTGACATGGGGCGTCTGGAATGTCTCCGAATTTCACAGGATCCGCACACACCTGGCTGCTGCACCAGAAGGCCTCACCAGAAGGCCTCGCGCCGCAGCAGCGCGCAGGTGTGCTCCACATCAAAAACCTCCCACGCACAGCAATCTATATGAAGACCTGATCAAACTATTACTAATGGAGTCGCTGCAGCGCACCTGGCTGCCGCACCAGGGCGTCTTGCGACGCAGCAGCGCGCAAATATTGCCGGCCCAGATGTTGATGTTTGCCAGGTACTGACCAGTCGCCTGCGGTGAGGAGATCACTCGGCCTTAGCCCACCGGCTGCGATCGCTTGAGGGTGGGATCGCACCGAGGCTGGCTGGCTGCTGCAGGTCAGTGCCTGCGTGAGCCCGCGCCTCGCAACGCGTGAAACTCAAGGCGCGTGCCTCAATCAGCGGAAGAAGCCACAGCAGCTGACCCTGAGCATCTGCTGCAACAGGTGTCTGGGGAAGGGAGGCATGCCATGTGCCAATGGCTTGCATGCACGACCAGCCTGGAAACCTGTCGCCAATTTGTCGGAAACCATAAACCTTAACCCTGAGGGTGCTGTCAATGGCGAGCGCACCTGGATCAGCAGCAGGCAGGCGGCGGCGCGAGCCCAGGCGTCCTGGTCCAGGCTGAACAGCACTATCTCCTTTACCCTGTCACCCTGCAGGAAGTACACACCTTATGTTGAATGAGCTCTACAGCATCCTTCCGTCGCATGTCATTTATTTATTTTACCGGTCGCCACGGTCCAAGCATCCTGGTCCAGGCTGCACAGAGCTATCTCAGTCACTCGGTCGCTCTGCGGCGACAAGCGATTTTTTTGTTGGGGCATTAGGAGTTCAGCGCAGGCGTCTTGACACAGGCTGCACGGCGTGACACGCTTCTCCTCAGATATAAGCCCGGCGTGCACATACCGGACACGAGCAACTGAACGCGCTGCAACTGAATACGCTTCTCTCGGAGGAGAGCACAGAGTGCACATGGTGGACACCATCGATCTGAACTCTCTGTCAGCAGGGTCGATGACCTCGGAACAGTCGAGCTCAGAGTGCTGCAGCAGCTGGAGGTGTCAGCGGACGGGTGGCCAGCAGCTCTCCACAGCAAACGATTCAGCAGGCCAGGCAGTCTCCATCGGACAGCTCCCGGGATTTCAAGTTCTAAGGGCTGCCACCCGCACCTTGCAGCAGCCGACGGCGACGCTGGAGAGGCGGCGGTCATGGCAGTCCCGAGAACCCTCCGAAAGCGTTCCGGATTCAAAGCATTGCGAGCGGTCTACCGCACCTTGCTCCAGTAGCCGACGGCGCCGACAGACAGGTAGGCGGCGGTCATGATGCCGGTGCAGGCTGCGACGGCGGCGGGAAACCGCTGCGGCTGGCGCATCGTACCCATCACCTCCACCCAGGAGAACTGGCCGCCTACACACACATAAACAATGACGCCTGAGGCACTGTTGAAGACACGACGATGTGGAAAGGCAGGTGTAGATATTATAGACATTATAGACATAGACATTATAGACAATATAGACATTATAGGCAGAAGTGGGCGTCATGAGTAGGCCTACTCACGAGCCTACTCATGAGCTTACGCATGAGCCTACTCATGAGGGTTGCCCTAGGGCAACCCTAGGCCCACCCCAGTTACGCCTGCCGGGTTTCGCAGTCTTCCGCGGCGCTGGTCAGCACGAATATGTGGGGGGAGGGGGGGGGGGGGGGGGGCCAG
>JAABUL010002638.1_pt1 | contig 29107 bp, 22 predicted proteins | sample 5559151 | NCBI WGS metagenome assembly JAABUL01 (sample SAMN10711876, study PRJNA513368) | rock metagenome | isolation source: Antarctica rocks | place: Antarctica: Victoria Land, Pudding Butte sud
TTCAGACCCGACCATATGGCTGGCGCTCAGCCCGGCCTTGAGGCCAAGGCGATTCACGAGGTACAGTGATGATTCTAACAGAATCGATCAGGTTAGTAAAGTGGCCTGAGGATAGCAGCAATGGATAGAGGGCACACCGCGCGGGGAGCTCATGACTGTCTTCGCAGCGTACCATCATGAATGACGTCGCATTGCAGAAAATTGATCCCGCAGGTATCAATTGGAAGTAACAGCAAGACACATGCAGGCAAATAGACACAACGATATGGATGAGGGATGAAGCTTACTGAATTGTAACACCATTCGAAACGCAACACCAGTTGGATGCCTGATACCTTAGCGGCGCTCTTCTGGGCGGTGACGCTGCCAAGGGCCTTAACGATCCCTAGCGAAAGCCAAGCAAAATTGCTTGTGTTGAATGGCATACAAATATTTTAAAGTTCTTGCCCCTAAGGTGCATATAATTTTAAAAGCAGTCCTCTATGGGACGGTCTTCTGTTTCTATCAGGGACACAATTCTCTTGCGATTATGTGTGCTTGATGAAAAGAGGACGAGAGTACCTCCGTACGAGTACGAGCATTCCGATCTCGCTTCGTTAGCGTATCCCGGGGCCTGTCCGGCCAGCCCTGCCATCAACTGCCAACCCTCAGCTAGAGATGAGCTATCATTCTACATAGCTCGGTCGTAACGGCCTCCTCATCAGACCTATTTAGCTGTAATTCGACCTCGTTAACTAACATCAACGAAATCAAGTATTGTGGTACCGTCACAGATGTTGGGGCCGGAGATACGTGGGCGAATCGTTTGTGCATCCAACTTGCAAGGCAAACGAGCTTTTAGGCGGTGGAAGAGGGCATCTTCCCTCAGTTAGAGACAGAGTGATCCTCATGAGCTCAGTGCATATTCGAAGCAGCGGGCATAAGATTTGTTACATGTTTTCATTGCAAGTATTGACGCATACGTACTGTGTGGTGCTCCGACGTGCTTGCGGCGCATACTCCATGCTTACTGATAAACGGTTAGTGGTGAGAAAACACAATCAATTCATTTTACGTTGTGTTTTTGTTTTTGTTCATGTTCAGATATTTGGTATTATTGTTCTTCCCATTCATTGCTGCTAGATTTTCATTTCCCACTGCATCGCTCTAAGCCTGGAGCTTTGAGCTACTACCAGTGAAATTTAACGATATTACTGCCATTCCTATTGGATTAGCAGTAGTAGTGTCACCGGAGTTTTCCATTTGAAGAGTCATTTCATATATGGATTGAAATTGTGGCTCGATAAAATGGCGTTCGAGTGCTGTCACTAATAAACATAGAATGCGACAGTAAGGAAGCATTCTCTTGATTTTGCTTCAATGTTATACGTAAGACACTTCAGAGTGCTGGGATTCGCTGTCCGAATATCATTTCATTGTTCAGGAGTACGAACGTGTAGTAAAATCCTGCAAGTTGGCCATCATCGAATCTTGCCGTCCAGGCGGGAGAGGTCCAGAATGTCGATATATTTGCGGACCACCTTTCGATCGTTTCCTTGTCTGGTCTCCATATCAATGTGTCCACCTTTAGATGTCGTAGCGAGGCTAGCCTCGAATCCTCATGCTTTGATGGTTGAAGTAATATGCTAAGCTCAGCAGCCTTTGAATCTTTGATGAGGCTGGACGAAAGCTGTATATGAAGTTAGAGTAAGATCATCTAAGTTTTGCGTACTCACTTCCTGATCTAGCAGCAGGCGGCGAAGCTCCTCCAGTCTCTCTTCACTACGAACATGATAAAGGCGCTCAACGATGTAACTAAGGTTGTTTCCCATGGTTGATGTATGGAGAAGCATAGGTAGAGGCGTCGCTGCATGAACTGGTAGCTAGAGGCAAACTAGGGCGCTAACCGAATCGCGACGGACGCTGGACATTCCCAGCGTCCGTCGCGATTCGGTTAGCATATTCGATTATAATCGCGTCCATCGTACTATAGCCTCGCCCATGTTCATCTCTATGGCTTGCTGGGACTCTAGGTTGCCTGTAAGTGGATTTCATGGATCCTCGTAATCAAAGGCCTTTCATTTTTTGCCTCTCCGATCTCGATGGCATGGCGACTATCAGCATCGCTATGCAGGCCTTACGAACCTGGTACCAGCACATCCGCGCACTATCAACAAGTTCAGATATCCATTACTTTGCGACTTTAAAATATCACGGCGATACATTAAATTGCTGACAGCCAAACAGCGCCATTGCTTCAGTGTTCACCTTGGAGATTGGGTTGGAACCAGTTGATGTCTAGAGAGTAGCTTGCCTTCGAGGCCGCTTTGGCGAACGAAACTCCATTGTAAATTGAACCTCAAGATAGTACTGGGCTCTCAAGCAGACCCAGCGCAATTGTATGCTTCCCTGCCGACGTGAATGTTAGAAATCCGACGCTCTCAGATTTGATGTCCAAAGGCTTCAATGCTGTCTTTCAGCTCTCCTAATGTTATCCTATTGCCGTGTACTAGCCCAATTTCCACCTTATGGAATGATACCTAGAACGAATCTGATTCCTCATTGCTGCGAGCTCTTTGAAGGAGCTAGTACAATGCTAATGCGCCTGAAATAAGGCAATAGCTCGAGAGTATAGTATTGGTTATTCAAACAGCTTGTGTTGTGTTTCAAGTCTCCTATTGTCGTTCCATTGTCGTTTGCTAGTGCTGTTTTGGCCTATTGACCAGAACATAGCATAATTGAGAAAGACCAGCCACTCTGTGATGCTATTGTAGATGGTTCGGTAGGTTGTTGTCATCCGTTTTAGCGGGAGAGAATGTAGTACAAATACCTTAAAGATTCCTCCTGTATTCCTTCTTCTTCGTCCGTTCTTCTAAGCTTGCTCAAGCATCTACACCATAACTTACTCAGCTTTTCAGCTTACCCTCTACCTTTCGTCTAACTCTCCTCTTGCAGCTGGTCTGCCTCTTTTAAACAGCACTATTTACCTAGGTTTTCAATCTTCCCTCTACCCTTTCCTTTCAACCCTCTTTCGCAGCTGGTCTGCCTTTCACAAACATATCTACTTTTATCCCAAACGCATCATGTCTTACCGCGACTATCAGCCATCGCAGCTCCCATCGGAGCTCATGTTCAGGGATGCGCAGATCGAGATGCAGGTAGCCCAAGTCGATCGCCTGGAGAACCGCATCAAGGAGCTAGAAGCGGATAACAAGAATGCCAACGCCGAGTTGGACGAGAACCATGAGCTTATCGTGGAACAATCCACTTGCACCCAAGACCTAATCGACAAGCTTGACGCGGTGGAAGACAAATTTCGAGGCATAGAAGCGCGCGAAAAAGCGCTCAGGAAGGATTTCGATGAGATGTATGAGACGGCAAACAAGATGATCGCCGATCGGGATGGCAGGATTGCCACTTTGACAATGGGTTAGTCTGCCAGTATTCTTTACTTATGATTGCATTACTGATAAGGGCTCTAGAGCTTGCGCGAGTTCCCCGTCCTGCCACTCCACCGCCACACCCACCTTTCTCTCCTCTCACTCCACCACCTCGCATTCGTGCCGCACCTACCAAGGTGCAGAAGAAACGCGCTCCTAGAGCGGCGTTGATTGCAAACGTGCCGGAGCTACGACGCTCGGGGCGGACTACCAGGTTCCGCGGAAGTTACAAGATCTAGGTTTGGGCGAGAGAGGTGGAGAGCTGGATATGTGGAGATGATTGTTTTTTTCCCTTTTCGTCTTCCTTGGTAGTCGCTGCCAGCCCGCCTACTGTTCCATTCACCTAGCTAGAGACTCGATGCTTTGGTCAAAGACATATTGCTGCTCTGTACCCTATCTGTTCGATAAATCCTTGAAGACATGACATGTCGTCTCACTCGTCTGAGTGAGTTTACGGCCAGAAGTTAATCCGAACCCGGGTAGTTGCTGGGATCCACCTCATGCTACAGTACTCATGTTTGACAAAACCCTCGCCGGTCCTACCGTACTCGCCACTATATTTACCGACATACGTATTACCACGGAATTCTATATAGAGGTGGACTTGATACTAACGTGGTACGCCGGGAGATTGCGAGGTTGAGTCGGTGTTACACTATGGTTGGAAGAACATACGAGGTGTAGAGTGTATTGAGCAATATTCTAACTCCAAAGAACCGATTCACAAAACTATCTTGGAGAATCTGCAATTCTATTCTCATCCTTCGCCAAAGCTAATAGCAGCCATCAGCTTTCCGACTTGCAAGCCTGCAGATACCGGCCCAGCGCCATCATCGGAAAATAGTGTGCATACAACTCATACCCCAAATAAAAGTACCTTGGGAACCCAGTACCGGTGTATTGCGTCTCCGGCCAAGAGGCCCCACTTCCATCTTTCATGGTCTGTGACATTAATAAATACGCAACGCTCATCCTCACAGCTCCATCACTCGGTGGAAGATAAGCCAGTAGCGCCATCAGACCCCAAGCTGTCTGCGATGCCGTAGACTCCCCCCGCCCAGCCAGCGTTGGATCTTTGTACGTGTCCAGCTTTTCGCCGAAGCCCCCCTCGGTGTTTTGGACGGATTTGAGCCATCGTATCGCGGGTTCGACTAAGGCTTGTGTACGCGCATGGTCTTTCGAGAAGTATGCCAGGCCGCAGAGCACGTTGCTGGTCCCGTATATGTAATTTGAGCCCCATCGTCCGTACCAAGCGCCATCTGGCTCTTGAATTGACGCGAGGTAGATGAGGGCGTGATCACACGCCAGACCGACTCGCTCCAGGAGCGCCTGAGCAACCTTAACTTTGCGTAAGGTATTGCGCAAGAGACCCAAAGCTTCCAGGATCCTGCCTGTTACGTCGGCCGTTGATGGGTCTAAGAGAGAATCCATGTCCGAGAATGGTATCTTGTTCAGAAAAAGCTTGTTATTCTCCACATCGAATGCGGCCCAACCGCCATCGCGGTTCTGCATGCCAAGAACCCACTCAACTGCCATTATCACACTTGGTGATGACGCAGACATGGGATCTTGTTTGATGAATGCAATAATTGCGGCAGCAGTATCATCCACATCAGGGTACCAGGCGTTGTAGTACTCAAAGCTGAAACCACCGGGACTCAATTTGGGCCGGTATATCCTCCAGTCGCCCTCGTGTCCAAGCAGCTGACGAGCTTTGATCCAATCGACTGCTCGATTTAGAAGCTCATCGGTAGTGGGTGTGCCAGCGTCGCAAAGTCCAATGGTCATGAGAACGGTATCCCATACTGGCGAGACGCATGCTTGGACTCGTTTCCCTGCTTCGTCCTGCCAGTAAAGCGCTCTACAGCTTCCAAGCCGCGAAGTATGGGACTATCGTTCAGGTCGTAACCTCCAACTTCAAAGCAAGGAGGCCAACATGCATCGGTGGAAAAATCCCCGCCCAGTCTCCCGACGCCTCTTGATGCTCCAAAATCCAGTCCACGCATCGTCGTCGAGCGTAGCCTCGCAAAGGAAAAGACCGAAGGCCACCCAACTGGTACAGAAGTTTGTCAATTGCCGTAAAAGCCAGTGCAACGCTATCCGTCCTCCATAGATCCCAGAACGGTTTCGCGTACGGCACGGCCTTTTCAACTGGATCGAACCACAGCTCGTCTAGAAAGTCGTTAGAAGCAGCCTTTCTATTCGGCAATTCGAATATGGGCCGGTGATGGCTTATGATGAGCAGAGGAATAATGGTGCTGCGTGCCCAAGACGAGAAGCTGTAGATGTTGATTGGGGCCCAGGATGGCATGAAGATGAGCTCTGGAATTAGCTCTGGTACTGCACTCCACGGAAACAAGCCGAAAGTTGCGAGATAAATACGAGTAAATATTCGGACTTTGGACACGCCGCCAACTGAAACCACAAAGGCGCATGCTCGACGCATCGAGGATATTTCCGAAGGGATGCCGAGTATTTTCAAAGCGAGGTAAGCTTCCACGGTGGTTGAGACATCGCCTGGATAGTCTGGTGCAATGCCCCAAGATCCGTCTGTGTTCTGATCCGAGAGGAACCACTGGCATAGGGCGTCTCTGTCAAGGCTCATCTCAAGACCGAGAGCCTGCCGCAGGAATACGTATTCGGCGGTGATGGTTGCGTTGGAGCGGAGTTCGCCACACCAGTGGCCATCATCGTGGACGCTCTCGAACGAATGGTTCACAGCAAGATCAAGAGCCTTGCCTACGAGTGATGTAAACGGCTCATTGCCCGTCAGTGCAGGGGCCGAGACCCTTTCGTGCTCCTTAAAGTCTTGGATCCCAATCACCGGCGTCTTCTCGTTTGTGTCTGGGGTTATGGAATCGAGATTTGGAGACAATTGAGGTCTGGGAGAACTGAGATTTGAGGAGAGGTTGTTCAGGCTGCTGTCGTTGTTCATGGTTTAAGATTGCCGTAGGTAGGTAGGTTGCTAGGCTGATTAGTTGACACGATCTGGTCTCAAGTTTCCAATCTTCGTGACAACGTCAGCAAAGCACTTGAGAGGCTTCTGAGGTCGCACAGATGTAGAAAAATGTTGTTGTACCACGATGTTACAGTGTCGTGAGTCTCACCTCGACCACCTACGCGACGTAGATACTCAGCTTTCTGCTTCACTGCAGCGATCTCACTGATTTGGCACGGTAAAATCTGAGTATTACATCCATTGAACGGCAAACAATCGAGGCCCTATTAATGCTAACGACAACATTCAACATACTTTACTTTACAGGCTTTGCTCGCGAACTTAATGTGAGTGTAGATAACATCGATTGCGACCAAGGATCATCGAAACCTCAATAAAACGAAACCTCACATAATCCACTTACGGCCTCACTCGTGCACTTAAGCTAGTCAAGAGTCCTGTAAGCAAGACCTTCGTGCAACAAGGTACGACAAGTGCCTCACATAGGTAGCGCGTACATTCATGCAAGCTACAGCGGCATTATTCATCCATTATTCTGACCGGCTCTTCAACTTCACTTTCTTACATGGTAAGTAACCTACTTACACTTACCACGTGCACTGCCCTCTTTTGATAGAGAGTAGCTATTCTCAGCATCTACTTTTCACTCTCAAGCCTTCATCTTCTTCTACTCCAAGCCACGAACGGCCCACCTTCACTTGCATCAAGCAGTATCCTTGTAGCAGAATGGAAGTATTCTCAGGGTCTGGCATCTTCATGAATGCAATCTCGAACTGGGGCATCATCACTATCTTTGTGACTATACTTATGTGCTTCCTACATTCATGGATGGTGATGAGCACCGTACCACACTCTGTGCCCTGGGCTGGAGTGCGCAGAGAAATGTTTTCGAAGACCAGAGCTTGCGTCCGTGAGTTCACGGCCGGTTTGCAAACACTGAAGGCTGGCTACGAGCAGGTATGTGAGACCTCTTCTGTCGAAGTATCTCTAAATATGCAATATCTGACAGGTCCTTCTGCAGTTTAATAGGAAAGCCCTACCGTTCGTGATACCAGATGCTGGATTCCACCCCCATGTCTTAATACCTCAAGAGCATATAGGCTGGATGATTGATCAGCCCGAAAATGTGCTATCAGCTCGGATGACGCAAGTCGGGAGGTTTGGACTCCGCTACCTATGCCCCACGCTGGATTTCAACCACGATATGTTCATGATGGAGGCTGTCCGGAAAGACCTTACGCGGAATCTCGGTAGGCTTCAATCTGCCATGGTGCAGGACATATCTCATACCATCGACAATGCAATGGGCTTAGATGACGGATCCTGGAACGAAATATGCATCGCGAAGGTCATGGAAGCCGTTGTGTTCAAATCCATTAATCGTACTATTGTTGGGACCCCTCTATGCCACGATCAGGAGTATCTCAATTACTCGACATCTTTTGCGACTTGGTTGGGTGCCGGCTCGATTATTGTGGGGCAGTATACGCCGTGGATGATGAGACCTCTCTTTGGGTATCTTGGCGCTTTGCCGGTCTATTGTTGCATGCAGAAGTCTCTCAAATTTCTTGTGCCCTTGGTTCGGGATCGGATGGAACACATTAAGCGAAAGAGAGCTGATGCCTCGTTTGAATTTGATGAGCCAAAGGATCTCGTGACATGGATGGTCATTGCGGTGTTGGACAACCCCGAAACCAAGGATAGTCCACCAGGACCACTTGCGACGCGATTGTTATTATTCACCCTGGGTGCAATGCACACCACAGTCATGACCGCGACAAACACTATGCTTGACCTCGTGAGCTCCAATACTGATTCCAGGTTCTGGGAAATGCTTCGCGAAGAAGCTGCTTCTGTCTTTCAAATTGAAGACGACTGGGCGGATGCGGCCTCGCTACCCAAACTCTCGCTTGCAGACAGTACTATCCGAGAGAGCCTCCGGAAGAATCCTATGCTCACGCGGGTCATTCTCCGGGAGGTGATGCCGAGAGACGGCGTTACGTTGCCCAGTGGACACCATCTTCCCAAGGGTGCATGGGTTGGCGCAGCCACAGTCGGCTTGCAGCATGATGATAGATTTTATCTCAAGCCGGAGGAGTACGACCCTTTCCGTTTTGCTAAGAAGCAGGCGGATGCCGCCGACGAGGGTAATTTGGAGAAGCTGTCTGATAAAGCTTCGATTTATCGCAAAAACCAAGGTCTTGCGACCACGAGCGATATTTATCTTGCTTTTGGTCATGGGCGTCATGCTTGGTAAGTACCAACAATACGTGCATGTTCACTCTTTGGGTGTCAAAGTGCTGACGAGTGGAAGTCCTGGACGCTGGCTCGTCGCTCATCTGCTCAAATTATTGCTCGCCTACATTACCTTAAACTACGATATTCAGCACATGCAGCAGCGTCCACTGAATGGCATCTTCGGAGACAGTATCATTCCATCGCGGACCGCTACGATGATGGTGCGCAGGAGGAAGCAGACGCAGTGAGTAATATGAACTGACCTTGGCTGCCCAATGCTCGAGCGAGTTCAGGAGATCGGTGGCCTTGTAAATAGGGCTTGTGTAACCCTCACTTGATGTTCGACAACATACTCTTACCTAGGAGGGAAGAAAGCACCAAGTATTTAATCCATCATATATTTATCAAAGGAACGGGGGAGACGACTTTTCTTTTTTTTAGTACATGTGCCATACTACCGAACAGCCCTACATACATAGCTAGACCACCCAAAATTACACTTCATTCAATTCCACTTCTTCCACCTAGGGTAGAGCCTCCACCCCCAAAGGCTACAAAAACTCTCTCGACGCCGCTTGCACGACCCCATCAAAGATTCTACTAAAGTCACTCCTGAAAGACCACCATCTACCACTAGCCCTCGACCTGCAAGCCATAGACTAGATCTGCAGCTTCCCCCGCCCCAAAAATTATCCAGAACTGGAGCACACACATGGCATTTAGCTAGATAGTTTAATCCGACTGGAAAGTTTCCAAAGCTTCCAGAACGGGGGATCAGCTACAGCAAAGTTCCCTACAGATTTTTCCTTTTGAAACTACGTAGTTACGCTTCTCTTTCCGAGGTATTTTGTTTCGCTCGCACGTATTGCAGATCGTTGGATGTAGAGGTTCGGCATTGGAAGATTTTCGTGGGTGTGCGTGCGCCCTTTTTCAGTCGGAGAAGGTTCAGAAAGGGACTGAAGGATATCTTGCAAAAAGGACTGAAAATCGAGGCGGATGATCAGTGCAGCCTCCAAGTGACAAGGCAATCTGGTTTCAGACAGACACGTGTCCCGCGGGCTGTTTTCTTGTAACGTTGTGTATGAAAAGTGAATTTTGCTCTTTAACTGTTTTATTCTAGACTTGGTTTAGATAATCTTGTAAAAGGTACTGCATTTTTAAAACAGCTGTCTACCTGGGGAAACCAAATCTTTGCAATTTCAAACATAGATATCTATTTCAAATATTAACCGGAAGCAACCGATTTCGATGGTTGGCCTGTCATTAGCCCTCCGCAGCATACGCTGCTTTTAGCGTTTTTGATTATCCAGATTGCATTCGCTCAGTTTCACTTGATCGGGTCGAAGCGCTAAGCGTTGGACAGGTGGGCCTCTTTGTAAAAACAGCAAGAGTGAAATCGACAAGCGTGCCAGATGGAGCTCAAGGAGACTGTGGGCTGGACTCAATGTTTTTGGCGTGAAGTACTATCGTTACGTATAAATGCATGAAGCCAGGGGTTTCATCCACATTACCCACATGTATCTTTATAAGAGTTGCGCTGTGTTGTCGTCAAGCAACATCTGGGGTTAGAAGTGCGGCAGGAAAGCTGTAAAGATAGCTGGAGAAGAACATTCCTGGAATTTGCTCGAGTCGTGTCTAGGCATTCGTTCATCCTTTTTGACGTATAGTGGAATGCTGCTTGGGCAAACCATCCAATGGACCGGCGTTCAACATCCCCATTTCTTTCCGAAAATGTTGTGCTATTGACGCTGTTAGTCGCGATGCTGACGGTCTCAACAATGAACTTTGTGGGGAATGTCGGTTGGGAATGTCGGATACGGGGAGTGTCAGGCTTGTTTCCTATAATGCCTGCGAAGTAAAGAATCATGAAAGGATGAGGCGGGCCTCATTCTCGGGCCCCTATCCTTGGCCGAACGGATGATTAGAAGACGGATCTGAGCCTGGGGAAGACTTTCGTATGAAAAGCCTGCATTACGATCACGTCATGTGCGCTTTGAATAGCTGGGTGGTCCATTTCAAGTCATCAGATCGAGTTGGTCTTCCTATAACTCAGGGTGACCGCGCTGAGTATGCATACGATAGACAGTGCGTAGCTGAGACTAGCTGCCGACTCATTCTGTTGGCCCAGCCATATGTCGAGAAGGCGCTCAGGACCGCTTCTGTCACCACCTGCGCTGCTGATGCCTTGTCAGTCACCCGCTCGGACAAAGCAGCATGTGCTTCGCGGAATAATGCAAGAAGCGGAATTCTATTGGTGTACTGGTAGAATAGCCACGACGTAAGAGGCAGCAAAAGTAATTCAATACAAGTAGGAAATGAAAGAAAAGCGAGAAAGGGTGGAAGCGAGCTGATTGGGTGGCCCATCGAGAATACGATTGTTGAAATTTCTATGTGACGTGAGGTCTACCGGAGAGGTTTGTGTTTTTGGGTCTATGAGCCGGGAAGGTTGGTGTGTATGCTCAATAAGTTCAGAAGCAGGAGGAAAATGTTCGGGCGGAGATAAATCTCAGTACTATCTTCGGTTACATCACGATCCAAGAACGATGTACCGCGGTAAGACGGAGCACAAACATCACATGTATGCTTCAATGCGAAGGATTGTCCGTGTCTCAACGTTTCACGTCACATATTAGTTAAGAGAACTACGACAGCATTCATACATCGTCTCCTCCGGCATTAGATTCTTTGCTCATCCGCGCATTCGCTCATTTTCCACTTCGGAACAGCAACTTCTACTCAAAGCAAGAGGCTGAAAGCCCCGGCGGCAACGAGGACTGCCGCGATACCGCCCTCAGCGGCAAAGCGGATGGAACTCGCTCCCCCAGTAAATGGCACCACGCTCGTGCTAGGAGAAGTACTGGTGCTGGTGGTCTGAGCAGTAGCAGCCGGTACGGTTGAGTTGCTTGGATTAGCGTAGAGCGGTGGCGCAGGGGATGAAGTAGCAGCCTTTGGAGGGGGTGTCGAGATGGAGACCAGAGTGGGTGTTGTAGCGGCAGGAGTAGAGCTCGCTGTGCCAGGAGCGACGGTATTTCCTGCTTGAAAGCCGCTGGGAAGGGTAATGCCATTGTTTCTGGCGCAGGTAGCGGGATCGTCCCCCTATTGGCGCATGATAGTCAGCGAGGTGCGATTGGATGGCGAGGAAGGATAGAGGATGTTAGAAAAGCAGAAGAGGGTCTGAAGAAAGGGTAATGCTGTGAAGTAGCAGCTAACATTGAGGGTGAGAGAGGCGAGACATACCTCAGGACAACAGTAGCCTTTGGTCAAGCAAAAACTCCCTCCGGGGCAGCCATCTAATAGCAGCATATGCATTAGCACCCAACTTCCCCGGCAACTGAGTGACAAGGGCATTGGTCTTTCCGAAGAGTCCAAGCCGTCAGAAGGATGCACTTACAGCCCTCGGCACAGCAGGTATCACCACGGCTTAGCTGGAGACAATCTACTTCGCCGCAAGGGGCCGGGCAATTGACCACGGTGCCACCACTGGTAGGGATGAACGCATCGCCCCCTTGGCGAGCTTGCAGGGCGTTTGGGAACTGGCCCAGGTACGATTTGGCAAGGACGGTGCCAGTCAGTGTCGCGAAAAGGAGGAAATGCATTTTTGATACAGTGAGTGGGACGGCGAAGTGTACTGCAACGGAAGGGGTGATGGACTAAACGAGAGTAATATAAAGTATCAATCCGAGTCAATTGCGAAAGTATGAACGATGTGAGCACGATCAGGCGAAGATGAAAAGAGTTCAAAACATTTGGCGCAAGCGAAAAGGGAGTCCTTTTATATATCAGATGAGAACTTCTCTTGTTCTCCTGAGCGGCTATAGTTTTCAGCTGCCAAGCGGCCAGGCTGAGAAAGGCCCCAATAAGAGCTTTCCTGAGCCTCTACAACATACAGGTCCTTCCTGCAGCGGGCTGGACATTGCTTAAGCGTTGCCGGGCTTGTTCAGGTATAGCTGGCTTACGCCCACATACAAATAATCCTTGTTAAGAGGCTTTTTGCTAATGCAATGTCCAGCCCGCTGCAGGAAGGACCTGTAGTAGACCTTGGTTGCTCTCGGGCCTCGTCAAGTCCAAAGGCTTGCAGTGGCTTGTCCAGTAAAGGCCACCGTCCAACCAGTTCACAGATCCAGTATTTGTAGATGACGGTACCATCATAGTGTCACTGGAGGCACGCGAGGTTGTCCTGGTATTATTATTGAGCTGAACTGCGCTGTCGAATCGCCATTCAGGCAGGACCAGCCACTTCCCATCCTCCTGGACGACCACTGACTGGAGCCTCTACGAATCGGCGATTATGGCGCATGAGCCAAACCCTAGTCGGCTGAATACGAGGACCCGAAACGCGCGCCAAGCGCACTAGACCGGTTTGCACTTAGACATATCATAAGTGGACTATTTGTAGTCCTGCGCAGACCAGCACAGGCTGTGATATTCACAGGCACTCCAGACTCCAGACTCATTAATATTATTTGTGGCTTGGGCTGTTCGATCCTACTACGGTAGACTATTACAAACCTTTTGCCCGTAGTGGTCGAGGTCGAGGTTGACGGCTGCCCTGGTGTGGCGTGGCTATTTCACGACAGTGTGTTATCTTACGCTCTCGGAGAGCGGTATGCGTAGGCCACCTGTAGTTCAATAAAGACCTCACGTGCTCAGCAGCGGAGAAGAGAACGCACCTACTGTACTAGGGTCGGGCACCAGCCCTACACCCGCCCAACGGGATTGTTTTTAATGATCTTTGGGACTCCTGCATCTGCACCGAAAATCTCGCCGAGGGTTAAGATATGATTCTCGAATGTCACGCCCTGCCCGAGAGCCAAATCCTCATCGTATTGGTGGTTCTCAGCCAGAGACAGAGATGACATCTGCAACAAAGTTTTCGACCGCGAAGTGTTAAAATAGTTGAAACAGATGGAATGGTTTGGGATCATCTTCGCTAGCGATCTTCCCGCTTGGCATTGTACATTGTACGACCGAGCTCGTTGATGTAGTGGACTGATCAATAGGGAACTTGTGTCGTTGAGTGGGTGGAGGGTGTTGTAGACTTCGTCAAATGCTCCTTGCTGTACGCTCGGGAATTCGTTCCAAGGCCGTAGCACTGTAGGGCAATGATTACCCTTTGAACAGGTCGTAGATGTTTAACAAACTTGAGGACTTGTCTGTCTGGACGGTAATGGATTTAGAAAGACGGTGGCATGATCGCGGTAGTTCTTCGGGGGCTATACAACTCATTTGTTTCTCGTCCTCTTCAGCACGGTGGCGTTCCTACTCTGCGCGGCCCTCAGCCTGCTGCGGAGCCTACCAACAAATGTTTAAATCGAGGAAACCAGTAAAAAGATAACGAATTGAATATAAAGTTGTCGAAATGTCGAAGTATGAAAGATTAAACTAGGAAATAAAAAAAATTGCATTTCTTATCTAGATTTCACATCTGTAGCCGATAAGTAAATCTGCTGTACTCTACATCTACTTGACAAGACCTTTGTCTATCAATCTCGGGTATGAAGCGATAAGACCATATTCGCAAGTAAAAATCGGTTTGATAGGAAAGAGCTCTTCGTGCAATTGATTTCGTGAGCGTCGAATATTCCATTCCGAAAATTCGAAATTCATGATTAACCGCCGTACTAGTCCAGATCCGGACCTCGGACATCATCCCAATCATCGCCATCCAACACCACCACCTGTCACCTCATGAACATGAAACACCTTCGAAGGCCGTGCCCAACACAACCCACGTAACCACAAGCATCACTCACATATATAAATGTATCTCCCACCTTCTCCTCGCCCGTTTCATCTCTTAAGCAACCCCGAATCCCCCTTCCACAATCTTTCATCACCACAATGATCCACTTCACAACCATCAACTTAGCCCTCCGACCTCTCACGACCTCAATCTCCCGTCCCCGTACTGCCTGGCGCACCTTGAGATCAAAGATTCGGATTAGACCTTCGAGACGCGCTGCTTATGCGAGGCTTGAAGGCGAAGAGCAGATCCCACTACTTAATCGAGGTTTATGATGATTTGACATGGAGATGCTCCCACTACCAAAAAGAACCACAAAGCACATGCCGGTCATGGCCCGTCTTGAAGAAGTTTACGGCAGGCTCGAAATTGTGGTCCATGTCACCTTATCCGACTTGATTCGGTTCATCAATCGTTAAAGGATGGAGCGGGACGACGCGAATACTTTATGTGCAGGTGTGAAGGCGTCTGACTTGGGATTTCCTGATACCGTTTCAGACGGCCTTTCTCACTACTATTTGTAGCATCTGAGAAGTGGAATCGACCTAACAGTACTGATCGGTAATTTTCAAAACGATTGGACGGCTCTGCCTAGAATGGGTAATAACATAGCTATCATGCAAATTTCCGGAAGACATCATGTCCAAGGATCTCCACCACACCACTCTCTTTCTCATCGATGTCCAAAAAGGCTTCAATGATCCAAATCCACTGAGGCTCTGGCCGATCTCCCCGTGGTCACCTTCGCTCCAGCCGTTGGGCTTCAGAAAGAAGACTTCTAGAATGGCAACGAACAGGAAGCAAATGGTCGGTGAATCTGGGCTGCGCGCCAATTAGCGATCCAGGCGGCTTTGGTCAGCGTGGAGCTCGCGAAGGCAGCAATGCCGAGGGCGGTCGGTGGACCGATGGGTCTGACCCAGATGGTCATATGAGGTTGTTGGCCATGCTATGCTGCAGCTTGTTGCGACCATTGTGATTATTGCTGCCGTTGTCGTTGCGGGGGTCGAGGTGGTGGTGAAGCGCTATGGGAATGGCAGGTGAGTGAATGAGGCAAAGGGTGTTGTGCAAGAACGACAGCCTGGAAGCCACAAGCTTGAATACTTCTTGGTGAGCTTGTACCGAACTCTAGTCTAAACAATCCCCCAGTTTCACACCTTCCCATTCCCGCTTATCATCTGTGGCCTCGCTGAGATACCTGTGTGCAACATCAACTATCTCACATCTAAGCAGTGAAATCACCTCCTTCCAGCTTCTCATGAGCTCATCACTCTGTTCCTTTCTTTGGTTCTCAGCCTTGCCACCAAAACCGTTCTCCCAGTCGATCTTGATGAGCAACACGCCATCGGCATTCGGTTCAGTCATAGCCGCAACAATACAATAGCTCTTACCAAAATTACTACAGAAGCGATAGCGGTATGCGGGAGCAGTGTGAGCTTTGATAACCGCCGCATAAAACTCCTCACCTCTCGGTATCCTGATTGACAACCCACCCTCCTCGTTGCCTTTCACCGGCTTCAGAACGCCGTCGTGGCCAGTCTTCCGACCATCAACTCTAGCATTACCCGAAGATTCCGGAATCGTTTGCCCAACTGCCATCCGCTCTCCTCCCTGATAACGTCGGCTCCATTGCTGATCAACCAACTCTAAGATCTTGATATCACAGTCCGGATATTGGACTGTGTACACGCCGAAGATCCAATGATCAGCGCTCCATTTTCGGCGACCGTGAGCAATGTCGCAGCCTGTTGCAACGGCCGTGGCAGATGCCTCAAGGCTTTGAGTCTTGCGCGGTGCTGTCGCGCCGATATCAAGGAGTTGGTTAGTTGAGAGGCCGTTGGTGGAGCCGGGCCAGTCAAGGTGAATAGAATGATTCCGTCTTCTCTTGCGTATCTTAGGAGGGGCTAAGTAGGAAAAGATTCGGGTGAAGACGAGAGGTTTGTTGTGTTCTAAGAGGGTGGTATTTGCAAGCTTGGGAGACACAGTCTTCGACAGATAAGCCAGTGCAGGAAGAGTCACTCTGCAGTCGACAGGCGAACTCGTCGGCCCTCTTTATGTTGCTGGGGGCTCTATCCTGCGGATCAAAGCCATGCCTTCTGTATCTGACTGTGCATAAACCCTTATGAAGAACCCTATAGGAGGTAGCTGAGGCGGTACTCCATATGTCAAAGCAGCAGTTTTCTCCACCGTACCTTCGCTGCCTCCACTCGCTCCCATCATTACCAGACTCTTCGTCATCACCTTCGTCACGAACCCCATCATCGCTACTATTACCAGCCTCCTCACACTCCTTCGCCTCAACCCAGTCCGTATTACCAATCTGAAGATCAACCAACAAAAGCCCGGATATCCCCGCTCTGGTCCGAAAACGAATCCCCATTGCATTCCAAACCGTCGTCGCCCCAAAGCAACCAGAAGCACTCCCCTTTACTCTCCAGTCCCGATCGGTCGCTACAATAAAGTAATTCGGGTCAAACATTCCCTTCTCTGTCCCAGCTGAACATAGTTCTCATGACACCGCCCGAAGCGGTCCTCCTATGTATATAAACTCCACGGGGAAACTATACTTTTTCTGCCAGGGCCACACAATCGATGTCGGATTCGCATGCCAGTTTGCAGCTGGGTTAGCTCTTCGTCAGTGAGATCCACGAGGGGGTGTGCAGAGCGCCAAATGGAAGCAACTCCATCGGTCGATCACGGTTAGTATGTACTCCAATTCCCGGCGCCCTTTGCTGGGTGGCAGTGTGAGATCGATCGGGGGGAGTCTGCCATTGCATGATTGAGGTAATTCCGAAAAAGAAAAAGAAAAAAGTAAATGTGCAAAAGGATTTTATCGGTTTCCTGTGGGCAGAACTTATGTACATAGTAGGCGATTTGATAGCCTAGGTACTGTGTGAACTATCTGCGGACACAGGCAAAGGCAGATTTGGGGGGGATACTCTCTGGATTTCGCCTGCAGACATACAGTTCACGATATACATCGGCATCTTGATATTTGGAGCAAGCGAGAGTCAAGTTAGTTCAAAGCGTGCGAGTTGGGCGATGTTGAAGGCGTAGGAGATACCAGTGACTTCAAACTGTGGGGGGGCCTCCAACATCTGGATATTCATCTTCATGTCCATTGCGCAATCTTCCCAACTCTTGGAATCGATAAAGTTAGGTAACGTGGATTATCACCAAACAAGAGGCAAAACACTGTCATACATAGCAACAGATATGCTTGTCATCTCAAATCCTGCAAACCTGATACTAATAATTTGCGTAAACGCCCGCTTTCTGTAAATGCCCACCCAAATCGCCTTGAAATGTAAGTCCAACCTGCACTCGCTGAGACGCCTTTCCCCGTCCACCCACATGATATCGCCGTCTTTTGTTCCCCGTCCATCCATATAAACGCTTAAACATCCAAGCCAGCCATATCCATAAACGCCCCGGCAATTTCCGCCACACCATCCGCCTTCTCCATCTCTTCCTCCGCTTTCCTCCTCTTTTCTTCCTCCGCCTCCCTCCTTTCCCTCTCCCTCTCATCCTCCTCTACTTTCCTACATAACGTCTGGCCAAACCACCCAAAACACCTCGGACACCTATAATTCTTCTGACAGTGCGAGCAATCGCAGGGAGAATCCTTGAAGAGGCAGTCGGGGCACACATGTACACCACAGAGAGTGCATTCGCGGGCGGCGGCAGTGCACTTGGGGCGGTGGTCGCCGATCGGGCGGTATTCGGGGCAGAGAAAAGAGGCACAGCCGCGCCATAGGGGTGGAGGGGTAGGGATGGGGGTGATGGGTGCTCGCGGGGTGGTAGGGGGAGTGGCATTTGCTGAGCTGAGATCGTTAGCGGGGATGCAGGTAGGGGAGGTTGAGGACGGCTGCGAGGAAAAAGTGAGGTCTTCAGTGTCGGCGATGAGGTCTGTGTCGTTGGTTTCAGGGAGATTTGTTAAAGCAGCAAGCTCCTGTGTATGATGTGGGTTTTCCTTCAATAGGAGAAGGCGTCGGATAGCCTCGAGTAGTTCATCTTCCGATTTCTTGCTTGGAATCTTAGATGTCTCAACTGGTTTCTCGTTCATGTGTTTTTTCTCAACAGTCAAGTCTCTATAACCGCAGATCCTCATTTTAAGACCTCGGAGATCATGGGCAAAACAGAAGGGCTCATGGCAAGCTTGGCAGGCGGCCCTCCATCCTGGCGTCTGCCAGCATTCTTGACAAAGACTACGCGGGCACATGCTATTGTCCTGACTGCCTGGTCCGTATAACAGCCAGTGTAGCATTTGATCATGGCCTTCCCGGAGAGTGTAATCAGGCGAATCAGGTTTTCCATACGCTGCCCTTGGAAAGTCTTCATCTTGTCGAATTCGCGCAAATTCGGGATCTTCGTAACCCCTGCCTCCAGGGAGCGGCGCAGTGCGGATTTGGCCAGCGCCTATTCTATTCATGTCAGGGCCAACGAAAGAAATGCCCCCACCGCCAGAAAACATTGGCTTCAAACAGCACCAATGCATTTTAAGGTTCGGAGTGCTGGAGCTGGTTGGTTCATTTCCAACATTTTCACCACCAGATGATTCTTGCATCATCAAATTCGGGCTCCTCGTCTCGCCCGGAGCCCACCAGAAAAGATCATGACTGACCCCTTCACGAGCTGTAGCGTCTGCTGTAGATTCATCCAGCTTGGTTCTCTTCGACCGCGGTAACGGTCGAGCGAATGCACAGCTCGCACACAGAGTCTTCCTACAGCCCATACAATGCAATCGTACACTGCATTGCTCGCATCTTTCCAGTATTCGATCTCCGCAATCATGACATTTGAAATTCTCGGTGAACATCCTGTGGCTCCGGCGAAGATGCGTAGGCACCATCCTACCTTCCCTCCGACCTGGCTGATCTTGGCATCCCAGCGGCTCCCCCTCATGGCCGTATTCCGCCTCTGCCCATAGCTGCCCTCTGAATGCTTCAGCCTTTACAAGCTCTAATCCCAACGTATTGCCAGAGCGCCATAGGCGATCAAAGACAACCCAGACTTCCCCTCGGCCATCCAGATTACCTCTGCCTGTATAGTAGTCCTTCCTCCTGAGACAGCGGCCCCCTGGCGTAGGACACCAGGCTGTATCTGTCCATATGCCTAAATTATAGCAGATTTTGATAAGTTCGTGGGTAGGTTCTGCATCTGAATCTGTCCGTAGCAGTGATGCAGGAAGATATGGTCGCCGTCTGTGATGCCGGCACCGAAATGTGTAGAGACTCCTCAAAGCTAAATGATCAACATGAACGGATTTGTTAAGGGAGCTGACCGATTTCTGAAGACTGAATAAAGTAAGATATGGGACTATATGATATTTTAACGACACTTGCTTGCAACCGCGGACAGATAGGTGCTGTAAAGTCTCCCTCCGGGCAGGAAGGATGTTTGCGGTCAAGGCAAGACCTCCTACTGCGGTGTGATCTAGGTCCAGTGTTTTCAACCGAGTACCTATCGGTAGTATGACCGTAACCAGGAGTTGATCCAGCGCGTTTTTCTTTGACCGCCGAAGAAGGGATTCTCCAGATGTATCGCTTGCCGGCGACGGCTGCCTTATCTCAGCTCGCCCAAGGTTGAATAGACGGAAGGAAAGATAGTTCCAGGCTGTTGGGTACGACTGCAGAAACGATCGAAGGTATCTGGAGGTGTGGTAAAGGTCGAGGATTGCAGATGTTGGTAATTGGAGAAATAGCGATTCAACGATAGGCGGATATGTGGCTGTGACTCGCTCAAAGATCGACAAGGAGGTCCGTGTTTTTGGAGTTACCGATCTTGTAACAGTCCTTGTAGAGCATCTTGTCTTCATGAAAAGAGACTCTTCCGAAGGTGAGGTACAGACATCCATGGGGCCATGCGCAGTTAAGTTAACATACGCTTAGGGTCTTGTATGGATGGAATGTGACGAGTCCGAAATCCTATAGAAATACAATCACTAGAAACCAGAAGATGGTCCTAAGGTAGGTACAACCGTACATGGAAAAACCTTCATCTTTGAGCTGCAGGTGTGACGTGGGGTCCCTCAGCCTTGGCACCCGTACAGTACACCAGCAGTTTTTGGCGGCTCCCTGGTGCCCGCAAAGGAGAACCCTAATCGATAAGACAAAATAGATATAATATATGCGTATGCAACGCGCAATGACCGCTGAAGAGCTCTGCGATGGCATTTGCGAGCTTTACGTTTATATCGTACCACGCATCTGTTCGACAAAACCCATTCAATCTTTGAGCAAACGTTTGATAAGTTATCGCCTGTTATTTCCATCCCCGATCGTATACCCTCTTGCGATTCCACTCCTTCCCTCCTCAATAGGAGCCCCACCACATGTCCCAGGTTCATCATATGCGATTTCAAAATCACTCCCGAGCCCCCTCCAGGTCCTGCTTGATCTAAGGTATTCAGCCCCAGGAGACATCTCACCACCAACGGCCGCTACATCTCCCTTAGGACGCTTCATCAAAGCCTTTGCAGACTTGCTCAATTGACTTTGGTTAGCAGGCAGGTTGGATACGCGTGCAGCAAAAGACTGCATTGGCCGAGAGTTTGAGACATAGCGTCCCGTTCGTAGATCAAATTCAGGGGCCGCAGACTCTGGCTCTGAATCAAAGTCTCCATTGTTAATATCCTCGCCAGCGTTCAGTGAACCAATTTGCAAGCCGTTTCCATCCCTCTTAGCATCCAGCGGAGGCTCTCTAGGTTCGTTTAGTAATCTCTGAAAGTCGCTAGTCCATTCTCCAGTCCAGACTCTCTCATCGTCCCCTTTAAGCGCTAATTCAAGCTCGAATGGAGTTATGATTGGCTTCCAAAAATCTTTGCTCTCTATTAAAGAACTTTCCCAGCAACCTATCACTACCCAAGCGCCTACCTCACTGAAATTGGCTACCTTTGCTGCATTGACTTTGCCAACGACGAAAGTATAGCTTTTTTTGCCGGCCGCTAAAATCTGAGACGTGACATGCTCAACCATGTGCAGATAATTCTTGACACTAAGAGTGTTGATGAGTATGCCGAAGACTGGAACGGTACTGACGGATGTCAAGAGCGCGTATCGCTTGCGTAGGGCAAGCGCAGTTGATGTAAGAATAGACTTGTGTATGTGACCAGTAGCGTCATCAGATGTAGGGTAGACATGAATCTGAGATACACGCGACGATAGGATGAGTAAAAGCGAGTCTGGAGGATCTGAGATATGAAAAAGCTGCCAATCTTTAAGCTTCGTGGGATTGGTTCTCACATCATCAGGGATGGTACGATTTGGTAACGGCGATGAAGGATCATGAACAATGTTAGTTTTGTAGATATCGGTATATCCTTCGCTACTCAGAGCATTAGCGATACCTGGAAGATGGCTCGAGTATGTTACGTCTGCCACAAGCAGTATTTTTTGTTGATGATCGGGATAATTTTCTTTGAAGGCCTGAACAACGTCCTCTATATCCAAAGGTTGAGCGCTGAACACATATATTACCGGTAATCTCGCGGTAGGTGACAGGCAGGTTCGACCATAATGTACAACCACTTCAGCGCTAACATGCTCCGCAGCAATCTCATCAATACAGCAAGCTCCATACGAAGTGTCTGCAAGGATGTAGACTCTCGTTGTGGGTAGCAGCTCGGGTGAGATACTTAGCCTGTTAGTCGCGTCTGAGATGTCAAAATGTGATATAGACTTCGAGGGGACGTCCTGAGGGCATACGCCACTCAAGCCTTTGACCAAAGCCTCAGAAATTCTGGGTGCATCTGGTAGCATGTGATCTGGAAACTGAAGAGCAACTCTGGTCCATCTCCCCCTCTTTATCTCTGCTATTGTTCGTTCTATCTCATACGTGATGCGCATTTGCTCATCCGAATGCCGTCGATCAAAAGCATCTATCTTCGGCTGCGAATGGTCCTGGAAGATGTTGGTATCAGGTGTGGAGAGAACTGGGGGAGCGTCCAGCGGAGCTGTCATTATATTGAAGTGATTCGTGAATTTCGAGGACAACAGTATTTGGATGATTTGGTAGATGTTTCTGTGCTTCTTCTTGAAACCTTGGATGCTGCAATGCGGGAGTTCAATAATTGACAAGTACTTTACTTTCGAGTCGGTATTAAATTTTCAGCCACCAACAAGCGCTCCTCATCAAGATGACAGTCGCTTATTGCTAATTAGCGACTCGTGAGTAGCTTGCAATTCTCTTCATCATTCGATATACGAATCTGAATAATATGGTTGCACATCTTTAAGCTTCTTGATGCATCGTACTTACGATTCTGATGAAGCATGAACAGTACGAAGACTTGCGCGTGTTCTCACTTCATTATCTTGCCTTATTACTATTTAGCTACACTGACATCTTAAACCTGCTGAGGTATAAAGGTTCCGAAAACGCTACGATCGTACCCGTATGTCTACTTCCGATTTTGTATGCGCAATTCATGGACCACCCGTCTAGCAACTCAGTTCTATAGTAAGCTAGATATCCAAGCGCTTAACACCTAAATGTATCGGGAGAAGAATGTAGCATTCTCGTGAGTTACGCGCAGTCGAATATTGATAACAAGGATGCTCTATCCACATTTCGAGTGCAAGATAACATGAGTTACTCAAGATGCGAATCTTTCCTATTTAGGCTTCTTACATTCGCAGTATGCTTCTATTCTGTAATTTCCTTTTCTCAACCACATCCTATATGCAGCGGCCAGGTATTCGGTGCTTCGAGCTCGCCCCCGCAAATTTCGGACTGTGATCGCGCGTACACCTGGATCCCCCAGTCTTCACTGGTCCGTCATCTCTTTCTTGAACCTCAATTTCAGATACCTCCATTCAGGGGTATTTTTGATTATGAACAAACTGGGATCGTGCAAGTGCCTAAATTTTGGATATCCGGTAAGAGCATCTTGCTTTCTGTAAAGAAAAGATTCCAAGATCTTAACCAGGCAATATAGGGAGCTGTCGTATCGCTCTCATATCGTACGGATCGGAAGCCCATGGCGCTGTCACCCCTACCGTCCATGACTGGGCCCAGATCAACGCACGAGCATACGCCGTTCGAAACACATGCATTACTGGCATGGGTGTTGGTGGGTTTGCGGTTGTACCAGGTGAGAGATAAGCCCTGCCGTTTCCGTTTCCGCTCCCTTCACCTACGTTTTTCAAAATGGAACAATGCCAAGGCTTTAGTGCTTGACGATAACAGGAGCTTAGATAGACGCTCTAATCGTCTGTCCCTCGTGGTGTATTTCTACATGGCCGGCTCCCAATTCGAGCTATTAATGAACAATTATCAAAGTCGGCCCACTCCGATTATTCCACCTCCACATCTTTCCAGCTGCTTAGGCTCGAACAAGACGGACTGCCTCATAATCAATTCGACATCTATGGTAAATCTCACGGCATTCAAACCGATATCGCCGGCGTCGACTTCGTAAAGGATAGTCTCCCCTCTCGGGTCAATGCTCAGAAGATAAATTCCCAGCCACGAGCCGGGACAAGTTTTTTCAGTGAATCAAAGAGCCCCTCGGCTGCACCTATTTGCTTCTTGGGACGCGACAAGTCTGGATCAAGAGGAGTATGGCTTAGGTCCCGACTTTTAGTTTTACGTCCCCTCTGTCTCTCGTCTGTATCGTAATTCAGTCTAGTCTAAACACCAAAGGAACGTGAGAGTATTCTTGCCAAAACCTGCCGCACATGATGTAAAGCGGCTGTGCCTCACGAGTAGCAACTGTAACGATTCTCGAAGTTTCTAGCAATAGTTCTGTTTGGAAATAATTCCCGATTGTGACAATAGGAGACAGAAATATTTAACTTTTTTTCGCAGAGTGACATGTACTGTAGGAACAGCGAGCAATGTAACGAAGTGTAAGGGATGAAACGCAGATGTCGTATCCATGGATCATACAGTCTGTCTTTATTAGCTTTGCTTTGCTGAATGTGAATTTAGATCATGAATGGCTTCGATATCAGTGTCGAAACTTCCCATGCCGAACCTACATCGCTCTAGCGCATGGACGGTGGACGGCACTAAGGTACTTACTTACATAAGCGAAGCGCGTCACACCTTCCCTCAACTCTTTCAAATTGTAAACAAACATCTCTACCACACATCTTAACGCTGCGTACTCTTGAGCACCGCATTGGTACTTTGTCAAAGCATTGTAACGAAAGCAGCTTCTACTGTAGCATACTAAAAGCTTCTGCAGTCCTCAGTTATCACCAAACACTTCATAGAGCGTCATAGAATACGACGACCATAGCGAGTGATCGAATACATTCGGTATTCGACAAACCAGCCCAAAACCATGGCGAAGGCCTATAATTCCAATTCGCAATCACGCGCTCAACTGATTCGAGAAATGTCTCGAGATCTCAACAAAACGCGTCATTCATCGGACTCGTCGAGAAATTCGCAAGGAATTGCGAGCATTGAACATACTACCTCTGACTTTGACCCCGAAAACGAAGCACTCATGTCGACTCGGCAATTTGACATGATATCACAACAGCTTCCAGAACTACGTGCTAGCGCCCAGAAATACAACCGATTCGCTAGGCAGGAGCGATCAGAAACCGACTTTGCTATCAACACCTCAGCCTTAGGTCGAGCGTTTCCTGACTTCTCGTCGGGAGGCACTTCCGATGGAAACAGCATGTCAATCGAGATTGGTCGCGGACACAGAAATACCAGCAACGGCACCATTGGGAAACTTGGACGATCCAGAGAGTACTCTCCTAATCCGCCGGTAAGTGTCAGTGAAGATAGCTTAGACTTCAAAGCGCCCATAGTAGGCAGTTATCAGGTGGTGAGTACACCACCGATACGGCAACGCTCGACCTCGAGGAAAAATGACGACAGCAATGCGCTTAGACGGGAGGCACATGTGCGTCGCGCTTCTCTAAACAGAAAAGAGCAGTTCGAGCTTTTGAAGAAGACGAGCCAGGAAGTCTTGAGAAACCTCAAGGAAACCCAAAAGGAAAACGTTGGTCCTTCACCACCTCCAGCCAAGACCACTGATTATGTTTCTGGCGGTAGTGGGCCCAAAAGTGGTGAGGAACGCCGAACACTGGCTGCAATGCATGCGCGTGTACGAGATGAGGACGACCTGTCCAAGATAAATGACGAGCGGCCCCCAACTATTGACCTCACTACGAGGAGCACTCGATTCGGAAGTGGTAGGAACCAACCGGCATCCACACAAGAATCTTTGCCGTCCAAGTTCAGCTCTGCGAAGGACTTTATGCGTACTACCACTCAAAAACATGGAGATAGTCAGCAAAACGCCGGGCTTCAAGCCCATGGCGCAATCTCATCAACCCCAAACCCTGGAACCCAGCAATCTTTCATGCTACCTGACATGCCAAACCTCTCCGAACTGGTTTCTGGAGTATTCCAGGACGGCACACCAGTGTTCTCACGCCATGGAAAATCTCGAGCGTCCCGATTTGCGCCGTCTTCGCAGGCTCGAGATGGCACTGTAAGAGGTCCCGATCATGCAGCTGTTGGCGAGATTCCTGTTCCTGATGACGAAAACGCAATCTTCATCTCGCTAAGACTCCTACAAGAAAAAGTTGCGGATTTGGAGAAGGACCGAGCCGAAACGCAGAACACAATCCAAGATCTGCAACAAAGGAATCAGATGCTTGAGCTAGAAAAGGCCGACCAAAAGAGACGCCAGCGGAGTGATAGTGCATTGGGCTCATCCGATAGTGGGAGCGATGGTGGTCAAAGAACAGGTAGTAGCCGCAAGCTGATTATTGAGAAGAACCGTAAGCTTTGAACTCACCAAAATTCCAAGGAATTTCCAGTTGACACGATGTTAGGCCTTGAAACATCCGTCAGGTCGTTGCAAAGCCAATTGGACGCCTCAAATCGGAAGGCATCTACTTTCGAAACTGTTGTCAACAACATGACTAAGGAGCGTGACTCGGCTGTCTCTCAACTCGGCGTTGCCTACTTTACCATTGAACAGCTCAAAAGTGAGAACAACGCTCTGACGAGCGAGAACCAGAAGCTCAAGGATCGAATCAGGCATCTCACTGCTAGTCATGAGAACGAGACCCAGGATTGGACGACCAAAGAAGAATACCTGCGAAGACAGATTCAGCAGACGAAAGACTCTGTCCGAAATCTTGAAGAGATGTCCAGGGACATGTTCAGTGGGAGAAAGACTTCTACCAGAGTAATAGCTGGGAAGGATCATCGGAATGCCACTGAGCAATCCAAATTGCAAGAGATTGGAACGCAACCGTATCTCCGAATTGCAAAACGTTCCAAAGAGGCCCACAAGGCTACTAGTGGAAACACTGAGAAAGCAAAAACTCCTACTTCCCACAAGCAAGATAGTGCCTCTGGATACCGCACAAATCAGAAGACAAAGGATCTACTTCGAGGCATAGGTCCATCCAATAACGACCAAACCTACCATAGCCAGGACAGTGATGAGTTCTTGGATTTAGCTAGAGAGGAAGAGGAACTTAGTCGACAAAGCATACTACAGACCAAGCCTACATCGTCCCGGTCAGCGAAAAATGGTCAAGGGGATGATTCTTCCCAAGATCTGACGTATTTGAGCTTTCTAAAGGTATGATTTTTAGTACTTAAAACAACAGAGTAAATATTAACATGATTTGTTGCAGAGCGACGAAGTAGGCAAGCTACGCAAGACTCTCGAACTTGAGAGAATCGCACGCAAAGACCAAGATGCTTCGCGCATAGCAAAAGATATCGTACGGGAGGATGCGGCATCGAAGATTCCATTAGAGCGACAACCTACTTTACCTCGCAAATCGTCTATGAAGGACATGACCAGGAGATCCTTCGGTTCAGCAGATAGGACTGAGCAATCGGTTCAGGAACCAACTATTGCTCAAGAGGTTTGTTCCAACGAACCCGACAATAGTACGGTGCGAATACCTAATCTTTCCCAGGCTACCCGCCCGAAGTCATCCGGTGGAGAACACATGCGCCGCCATTCTGAACCTTCAGTACCAGTCACACGCCGTCGAAGCCGCAGCTTAGGCATGACCTCACCATACCTACTGCCGGATATCACCATGAGAATCCCCGGTGTTATATGTCAGCCTCGCCCCGAGCTATCTCAAGCGAGGACAGAATTTACCGACGACAAGGGGCATAAAATACATACATGCACAGTTTGTAAAGGCATCATGGAGCGTGGTATTGACCATGACCACAATAACACTGCAAAGGAAAGTATCAAGATCCCTAGACCGGTTCCGGTGTCCGAACGAGTCCCAAAGGACAAGCAGTACGAAGACGAACCAACCGTTCGTCCATCACAGCCGCCCGCTATTGCTCTTGCTGCCGTACTTAAAGGCCTATCAGACGAGCATGCACACTTGATTATGCAATACTCTCATTACAAGTCTCTCTATATCGGCCACGACCCTTCAATTATGAAGACTAAGCGCAAAGACCTCTGGGAAAAGATGCGTACTTTGTTGAATGCCATGGAGGCCAAAGCTGATCAGATCTACGCTCTTTACGATGTACTGGAAGGACAGAAAGAGGACGGCAACATCGACCTTGAAGACAAAGAAGTTGAAGAGACATTGCAGTCCGTAGGCATTGATCTGGTAGAGCTTGGCCTTCGGGGAGGTGAGGCGCCAGCTCAAGAACAGAAGCCTCAAACTGCGCAGCGCCAACCTTGGGACCTTGAGAGTAATGAGAGCAGCACGCAGAATTTGCCATGGGAGGGCATCGAATCTACCGTCGAGACCTTCAAGAGCGGCCAGACTGGCACTCGGCGAAGGAGCTGGGCTGCTTGAGCGGTCTCCTAGATCCTACTATCTCGACTAACGGCCTATCACATTCGTTTCAATAAATTTTTTCGCCACCTCGCCTCTCCTCCGACTTCTCGCGCTCTCCCTTGTCGTCCTATCTACGAATCGTTACATCTCTACCAACTTTTTTTATTTTCCAATTGGATTCGATTGCACTCAGTGTTGACTGACTCCGGTGTTATGTCCACTGATCGAGATCATCCTTGAGGGAAATAGAAAGCGATTAGAGGGCTTTTCCGACTTTAATTCTAGCAACAACTATGGTTTGGAGGATTGGCTTTGTGGTGTTGTGGTTTTACGACTTTTCTTGGGCGTTCGGAGTGTTTTCGAGTTTCACGGTATGGAAAAGGGGAATCATGAAGGTTGGATATGGGCATTAGAAGGTGTTCTTGTGTACGGTAACGCCATTAGGGCGAGACTGTAGAATTATTTTCTTATTCAGTGTTCAAGCGATCACGTTTGGACGGTTTTCGTGCTTTCTGTATGGAAGCAGGCATTATGATGGCTGATGAATGGGTGCTCGTGTCTAAAGGCACCTTGTTACATAGCGATTTCTCTCAGAGAGAACAAAAGGTTTCATTATAAAGTCCTCCATTTATCGTGATCTCTATGTAGAATTGAACGCTAGATGTAATGGGTATCTCCAAAATCAATCCTTCCGATTCGCCAGCGCTATGTATCGCATCCTACAAAGACCGCTCAATGCTACAGCAGTTCCCCCATTTGCGTATCGCCGTCACCTCCCGCCGCAGCTGCGGCAGCCGCGGTTGCCACACCGGCATCAGAAGGCATATCCCTCGCTGACACCTCCTCCTCGATGAAACACCCAAGCCCAGCAAAAGCCTCCAGCATAGTCCTAGCGTAGTATTCTCGTACATCATAGCCCCCGGCTGTAATATGTATGTCTGTGCGTGCCTTGTCGAGCCAGGGGTTGTCGTAGGAATGCTGGAGGGCGTAG
>JAABUL010002639.1_pt1 | contig 29107 bp, 20 predicted proteins | sample 5559151 | NCBI WGS metagenome assembly JAABUL01 (sample SAMN10711876, study PRJNA513368) | rock metagenome | isolation source: Antarctica rocks | place: Antarctica: Victoria Land, Pudding Butte sud
GCCTCCAACGTACCCAGCCGCCACGCAGACATCAACGGCCGCGCCGACATCTACCGCGACCACGACCTCTCTCGCCAGCCCTACAGCCGTCCCCCCCACGGCCGTCCCCCCCACGGCCGTCCCCCCCACGGCCGTCCCCCCTACAGCCGTCCCCCCTACAGCCGTCCCCCCTACAGCCGTCCCCCCTACAGCCGTCCCGCCCACGGCCGTCCCGCCCACGGCCGTCCCGCCCACGGCCGTCCCGCCCACGGCCGTCCCGCCCACGGCTATTGTTCCCGTAGTCGTGGTAGCAGCGGCACAGCAGAATACGCCCGCGCCGACGTACACGGCGCTACCAACCTATGCGCCTTTGCCGACGTACACGGCGCTACCGACCTATGCCCCTTTACCGACGTATACCCCCGCGCCCAGTTCGACCGCGACACCGCACCTAGCCGGCATCACACGCCCTGTCAGCAAACGAGTTGTCACGATCACGCGGTACGTCACCAAGCCACGGTACGTTACCAAGCCCCGATACGTCACCAAAGTCCGCTACGTCGTCCAGACGATTCATAAAGTTGTCACGACGCAGAAGGTCAACACGGTGGTCCGCTACCAGAATCAGATGCGCATCAGAGTTGTGACACACGTCAACAACAAGACCGTCGTCCGGTTCGTCACCAGGGTGGTCATCCACACGCGGACGGTGGTACACAACGTCACGCGGGTGACGGAGGTGCGCGCGTTGCGCATCGTCCGGCACCCCATCACGGGTCGCTTCGCGGGGCCGGCACAGGTCTGGCATGGCGCACTTCCGCCAGTGGAAGCGCGCTTCAGTATCGCCCGCCTGGGCATCGCCTGGGCGCCCGTCTGGGCGCGCGATTACGTCCCCAACGGCTGGAATTCATTCACCTACGACATTGTGCCGGCCTATGGGGTAACGCGTTTTAGCCCGTCGGCGCCCTTCGGGCAGCCAGGCCTGAGCATGATTAGCGGGCACGATGACATCTACGGCAGCATCTTCAAAGACCTTGGGAAGCTGCGGCTGGGTGACGCAATCGTAGTGACGCAGGGAGTGCGCGCCCACGTTTACCACTACACTGTGACATCAGTGCGCGTGGTGACACCGGACGACGTGGCGATGCTTAACGCGCCATACGCACAGCCAACCTTGGCGCTGATCTCGTGCACACCGTATAGGGTTGACACGCACCGGGTTGTCGTCATCGCCAGGTTGCAGCAGTAACGAGCGTTGCGCCGCGCTACTGTCAGCGTTAATACAAAGGAGCAAGGGGGTACGCCTCCTTGCTCCTTTGTATTAACGTACGTGGCGCAGAGATGAATAGCTGCGTTCTCAACCTGATAGGAGCGTTGCCTCGTTCACACGGCCCTTTTTGGCTATAGCATGCTGTAAGGTCGGTCGTGTATGCTAGCACCTGACATTGTCCATCTCGTGACATAGCAGACATGAACGCGTTGTCACTCTTCTCTACAAGGCTTAGGTATGAAAATCAAACAGCCCTTACGTATGGCTTGCGGCGTACTCGTGCTCAGCGCCCTGTGGTCGTCCGCGTTGGCCGCCCCTATGGCCCAAGGAGCGAATGTCCCCCGGATACAGCACAACCGAGCGATTGCCCATACCCCTACCCGGTCTTCTCATTACGGCGCCAAGCATCCCCGCCTGACGCGGCACAAAGCGTTCAAGCTGGCTACCAGCACGGGTCCCATCACCATCACACCTCCTCTCGCCAGCCACGCTGGCCGTTTCAGACGCGTCACGGCGTCCGTGTCCACCAGCAAGCACCGGATGTTTCAGCTTGGCCTGTCGATGGCGCCTACCGCACCGCGAACAAGCATGCGCGCGGCAACGGGAGACGCGGCGTCTAGCGCGTCGAGCGCCAGCGCTGAACCAGGCGCCGTCGACCTATCGAGTTACGATCCTCCTGTTGGAAACCAAGGGAGCGTCAACGCGTGCGCCTCATGGGTGACGGGTTATACACTCCTGGGATGGTACGCGAAACGCTACAACGTCCAGGGCGCCCCGTATGCGCCGATGTACCTGTATGCGCAGCTTACGCATGGCGCAAACGTTGGCACCAGTTTCGAAGCTAACTTCGCGGTCGCGCAGCAAGGTATCGACACGCAGGCCGACTATACCCAGGGCGCCTATGACTATTGGGACCAGCCTACGCCCAGTGAACGCGGCAACGCATCACAATACCATATCACAGGGTACACGCCCATCTATAGTCGTGGCTCCGGTAACGCTCAACTAGCCATTGAAGCGGCGCTCGCGGCAGGACAACCGGTCGCGCTTGGTATCCCTGTCTACAGCAATTTCATGTATGCGACAGCCTCGACGCCCCTCGTGGATGTGCCCTCCGCGAATTCTACCTACTTCGGCGGACACGCGGTTATGGCCGTCAAGTACGATACGAACGGCCTCTGGGTCGAAAATCAGTGGGGAACAGGTTGGGCGCTCAACGGCTATGCCGAACTCTCCTGGGCCTTTGTTAATCAGTACCTGCTGTCGGCATATACCATCGCTGGGTTCCAGGGACCTACGACCACCGCGCCCGTACTACCACCCGCGCCTAGCCAACAGACCGCCACCGCGACACCCTCGCAACCAACTGTGGCGCCCCCATCGCCGACATCCGTACCCCAGACAACCGCACAGCTATCGGCGGCGCCTGGGAGCGGCGCGCCTGGAACGCCTGTGATCATCAGTGGGTCGGGCTTCGGAACGGGGTATGTGACGATCTACTGGAATAACTCGTTACTCGGACAGGTGTACGCCACTGATGGACGCTTCTCCATCAGAGTGTCACTCTCGTCATCCGCTACACCTGGCCCGCGCGGTATCACGGCGAGGAGCGTAACCACGGGACAGACAGCACAGACCACATTCGTCGTGACAGCCGCCGGTTCGCCCGCTACCGCTACACCTTCCGCGACCACCGCGCCTGCCACCGCTACACCTTCCGCGACCACCGCGCCTGCCACCGCTACACCTTCCGCGACCACCGCGCCCGCCACCGCTACCCCCTCGGCGACGACGGCGCCTTCCGCGACCACCGCGCCCGCGAGCCCCACCCCATCCGCGACCACCGCGCCCGCGAGCCCATCGCTAACGTTGTCTCCAAACCCCGCGAGTCCGGGCAGTCCCTTCACCATCACCGGCGCCGGCTTCAAAGCGGGCGAAGCGGTGACCCTCATCTATAATGGAGCCGTCATTGCCCAAGTCCCCACGGCGTCTGATGGCTCCTTCCGTTTCATGGCAACCTTGTCGCCCTCCGCGACACCCGGAACGCGTACGATTGTGGCCCGCGGAAGTTCTGGCGGCCAGGTGAGTTCAATTCTTGTCATTACTACGCCCTCAAGCCCCAGCGCCACTCCGCTCCCCGTCAGCAGCGCGACGCCTCCCCCCCTACCATCGGCCACGTCAACACCCTCCAGTTCTACCTCCGCGACCACCAGCAATGGCTGTCAAATCACGGCCGACCAAACAGCCGCTGAGCAAGCCTTGCTCACGCTACTCAATCAGCACCGGGCCGCCGATGGCGCGCCGCTGCTGGCCGTCAGCGCGCATCTGTCGGCTGTGGCGCGAACGCATGCATGTGATATGTTCCAGCACCAGCAAATGAGCCACACCGGCTCTGACGGTTCGAGTCCCTTTCAGCGCATCAGTGGCGCTGGGATTGCTTATGGTACCGCGGGTGAAAACATTGGCATGGCTGGCGGATATAGTCTATCCAGTGGAGTGACGACGATCGACAACGAGATGATGGCCGAACCGTTGAGTTATGGCAATCATCACTGGAACATTGTCAACCGCGCGTACTCCGCAGCCGGCATCGGTATCATTCAAGCGAACGGTCAGGTTTGGCTCACGGAGGATTTCATCGGTTGATACGGTTGATAGGAGCAGTGGTTGTCCCGGCGCCGTAGCCCGAGCGGAGTTGAACGCAGAGCCAAACGGATTGTCCGTCCGACGTTATCATGAGGGTGAGCGGGCAATTGCCCGCTCATGCCACTCATGCCGCTCGTCACACGGGGGAGATGGGACCATGCCGACGGAAGGGGTGGACGAGGACGCGGTGCGGCGTGTCCCGCGTTCGCTACAGGTCCGGCTCCTCCTCTCCTTCGCCGGATTGGGCGCGCTTGCCATCGTTCTCACGGGCGTCGCCATCTCCGAGCGCACGGTCGGGTTGCTTAACAACCAATACGCGGCGGCCTACCGAGCCAACGGACAGGCCGTCGCCGCCATCATGAATGATGAGTTCCAGCACGCCGTACAGGGTTCTCGATTCAGTATCAAAGCGCGCGACCTCGGCGTCCTGATCGAGGACATGGCCCAGCAGTCACGCGCCCGCGTGCGCCTCTACGACCTTCACCATCATCTGATCATCGACTCGGGAAACGTCGTCGCCCCACCTGGGAGCCATCTGACGCCGGATACCTTCGGGACGCAAGTCTTCACGGCTGGTATCATCCCACTCGGCAAGACGCGGTTGGCGCCGTTCGGGCGCATCGAGATCTCGCGCCCGCTTACAGATCGCGCCTACCAGCAAAGCCAATTTCTAACGGCTGTCGCATGGATCGCCTTGGGCACCCTGCTGCTAACCATCGTCACGGGTGGCATTCTGTCCGATCGTTTGTTAGCGCCCCTGCGCGTCTTGACGCGGACGACCGCGCGTGTCGGCGCGGGGACGCTCGGGTTGCGCGTCCCCGCGGGACGACGCGACGAGGTAGGCGAGTTGGCGCATCAGTTCAATCTGATGGCAAAGCGGTTGGAAGACAGCTTCGGGGTACTGTCGACCGAGCGCGACCGCCTGGCCCTCGACCGGGATCACCTCCGCGAGTTCGTAGCCGACGTTTCACATGAGTTGCGTACGCCACTCACGGCGCTACAGACATTCAACGATTTACTTCGCGACGGTCGCGAGGACGATGCAGCGACACGGCATGAATTCCTTGAGGAGAGTGCGCAACAGATCGAGCGCCTGCATTGGCTGACGCGCAATCTTCTCGACCTGTCGCGGCTGGAGGCGGGGATCACACGCATCGAACCGCAGCCAGCCGACCTCAGCGATACAGTGCGGCGCGCCGTGGGCAGCATGAGCCCTGTTGCGATAGCCAAGGGATTAGCCTTAGTCGTCGACGCGCCGCCAGTAGTGCTCGCGCACGATTCACCGCGCCTAGAGCAGGCCATTGGTAACATCATTAACAACGCGGTTAAATTCTCGCCACCCGGAAGCACCGTGTCCATACAACTCCGCGTCCACGAGACGCGCGCCGTCGTGGAGGTGCGCGACGAGGGACCTGGCATCCCTCCGGCCGAGCAGGCGCACGTCTTTGAGCGTTTCTATCGCGGCCGCGCGGCCAATCGTGGCGGCGAGGGCAGCGGACTGGGCCTCGCCATCACCAAGGCTATCGCGGATGCGCACGACGCCACCATTGACATCCAGCCAGCGGCGGACCACGGAACTATCGTGCGGCTTAGCCTACCGCGTCGTGTCCCCATTCCAGTTGCGCGGGGCGTGTAGCGCCGTGGTTCTCGGTACGTCTTCATGGGGAATGGCGCGACGCGCCAGCTTCACCCGGGGCTACCGGACGTGCACGTATAAAGTGTTGCCGCTGGCATTGTCCTCCGCGCCTCAAACCTGATCTATCGGAGGGACCCGCGCGGCGGTATGTATCGTGCTACCCTAAGGATAGCGCGTGACAGACAGCTAGCGGATAGTGGAGAGAAAATCTGATGACGACAGCGCGGCCCCTGGCCGATCCGGACCGCGACGGTACCCTGTTTATGTACGACCTGACCGTCGCGCCCAAGCCGCCCCACATCCGCGACGCGGCGTTGCGCGCCGCCACCGCCGCCGACGTGCCGACGCTGCAGGACGCGATGCACGCCAGCGGCGAGTATCTCGACGATGTCGTGCGGGCGCGTCGCCTCCACGGCCGCCACCCCTACGTGGTAGAGGTGGACGGCAAGGTCGTGTCGTACGGCTGGGTCGCGTACAGCGCCGAACCGCTCGGCGACCTCGGCATCTCGTTCCAGCTCAAACCCGATGAGGCCTATATCTACGACTGCGCCACGCGGCCCGACTACCGCGGCCGCGGATACTACCCGGCGCTGCTGCGCTTCATGTGCGACGCGTTGCGGCGTGAGGGACGCCGCCGCGTCTGGATCGGCACGGCCCCCGGCAATTTCACTTCGCAACACAGCATCACGCGGGCTGGCTTCGCAAAGATCGCCGACGTCAACTTCACGCGCCGCCCCGACGGCTCCTTCCGCGTTGACATCTACGGCGTCCCCGGCGTCGCCCCTGACGTGCTCGAGGACGCCGCGTGGTCGTTCCACGGCCGGCCGCACGCCGACGCGGGCATCCCGGCGTAGTTGCCAGTAGCCAGTTGCCAGTTGCCAGTTGCCAGTTGCCAGTTAAACCCGTGAGGCACACGCTTGTCGAGACCTTGGCGCGTAGTGATAATGATGCGCTGCTACCACGCAAACTACTACCCTGTTCCTGACTACCGGCAACTGGCAACTGGCAACTGGCTACTGGCAACTGGCAACTATCCCGTATTGCGCACGCCCGCCGCGATGCCGCGCACGGTGAGGGCGAGGGTGTGTTCGCGCGTGGCGCGTTCGTTGGGCGGTAGGGCGGCGCCCCGTAGGGCGCGTAGGGCGCGCACCTGCACGTAGCTCAGAGGGTCGACGTAGGGGTTGCGCCGATCGATGGTGTCGCGCAGCACGGGCGCGCCGTCGAGCAGCCGCGCGTAGCCGGTGACGCGCAACACCGCGCGCTCCGCCCGCGCGAACTCGTCGTGGATTAGCCCATAGACGCGGGCGCGCGTCTCCGGATCCTCGACGAGGCCAGCGTACTCGGCGGCAATGGTCATGTCGGCCTTGGCCATAGCCATCTGGATGTTGTCCAGCAGCGTACGGAAAGGCGGCCACGCGCGGTACATGCGCGCCAGCCGCTCCCAGCCGCCGTCGTCAGCGTCGCCGACGGCGCATAACGCGTGGCCGGTGGGGTACCAGCCGGGGATGACGTGGCGGCTCTGCATCCAGGCGAAAACCCACGGTATCGCGCGCAAGTCTTCCAGGCGGCGCGTGGCGCGGCGTGAGGGCGGCCGTGAGCCGATGTTGAGGCGTCCGATCCAGCGTACCGGCGTAGCCTGCTCGAAGTACGGCAGCAGGTCGGGGTCGTCCACGAGGGCGCGGTAGCCCCCATAGGCCGCGGCCGAGATGTGGTCCATCAGCGCGGCCCAGCCCTCTTCATCCTCCCGGCGCATTGTGTCTTCGTCCTCGCCGCGCAGCGTCGCCAGCAGCACGGCCGAGAGCGTCGTCTCCAGGTTGCGTCGGGCGATGGGCGGCAAGCCATACTTCTGGTTGATGACCTCACCTTGCTCGGTGATGCGGATGCGCCCCGCTACCGAACCGGGCGGTCCCGCCAGGATCGCTTCGTGCGAGGGACCACCGCCGCGCCCGACCGCGCCGCCGCGCCCATGAAACAACTCCAGGCGCACGCCGTGTCGCGCCGCCACCGCGACGAGACGCTGCTGCGCGCGGTACAGCTCCCAGGCCGAGGTGATGACACCACCGTCTTTGGCGCTGTCGGAGTAGCCGAGCATCACCGTCTGCACGTCGCCTTGCGCCGCCAGCGCGCGCCGATAGGCCGGATGCGCGAGCAGCGCGTCGAGCAAATCGCCGGCGCGGCGCAGGTCGTCGATCGTCTCGCAGAGAGGCGCGACAGGGAGCGGACCCAGCGTATGGGCCAGCAGATGCGCGGCCAGCACGTCCTCGACGCGCGCGCTCATGCTGATGATGAGCATGCGGATCGCCGCGGGCGCGACGGCGCGCTGTGCCGTGCGGGCGGCGCGCAGCAGCCCGATCGCCTGCACGGCGCCGTCGGGGCCGCTGATGCGTAGTGACGGCGCAAGCAGGTCGGGCGGATCGTCCAGCAGGCCGTCGAGCAACACCAGGCGTTCCGGCCCCGTCGCGTCCTGCCAGGCGGCGCCTATGCCATGGGCGGCGGTATCAGCGGACACGCAGGCCGCGGCCAGCGCGGCGTGGACATCGTCGCGGTGGAGTCGCAGGTCGAGCGGAAGGAGATGCAGCCCGAACAACTCGACCTGGCGGATCAGCGCGCCGAGCGGGCCGCGCAGCAGCGCGTCGTCGGGTGATGCGGCCACAGCGGCGGCGACGACGCGCAGATCGGCTAGCAGGCTTTCCGCACGACGGTAGGCCGCGGCGTGGTCGGGCGAGGGCGGCCGTGGCGTGCCGCGCACGCGGTCGAGCGCCAATGAGAGCTTTTGCCACACGAAAGAGAGCTTGCGGCGGAACGGCTCGTCCCTGTTGGCGTCGCCCAGTGCGACGGCGTAGTCGGGCATGGCCTCCTCGTCGGCGGCGATAGAGCGCGTCAGCGCGTCGGGGGCCGTGTACAGGCGCTCCGACTGGCTAAAGAGGGTGGCAAGGGCGCGCACCTCGTCGCGGTAGCGCGCCAGGGCCAGACTCTGCTGCAGGCGCAGCGTCTCGGTCAAAACCTCGCCGGTCACGTGAGGGTTGCCGTCGGCGTCTCCGCCGATCCAGCTGCCCAGGCGCAGCAGAGGCGGGACGCGCCACGGGTGGTCCGGGTAGCAGCGCCGCAACTCGTCCTCCAGGGCCTGATGCACGGCGGGCAGGGCGTCGAGCAAGATCGTGTCGACGTAGTAGAGCGCGCCCTTCACCTCACCGAGTACGTCGATCGCGCGCGAACGCGCCTCGTCGGTGCGCCAGAGCAGCAGGATATGTTGGTAGAGGTCGTCGACGAGGGCCTGCCGTTCGTCGGGGGCGAGGCGTTCACGCTCCAGGCGCTCCAGCAGGTCGGCGATAGCGCGGTGCTTGGTGAGGATCGAGGCGCGCGTCGCCTCGGTCGGGTGCGCCGTCAGCACCAGGTCGACGCGCATTGTGTCCAGTGTCGCGGCGATCGTGGCCGCGTCCAGCCCCTGCGCGGCCAGTTCGCGCACCGTGGCGACAAGCGAGAGGGGTTGAGGGCGCGGCGGGACCTCGGAGGCATTGGCGCGTCTGCGGCGCACGCGGTGCTGCTGCTCGGCCAGGTTGACGAGTCCGAAGTAGGCGGAGAAGGCACGCACCAGCACCTGTTCGTCGTAGGGGGACAGGCCCTCCAGGATGTCGTGCAGTTGGGCGCGCGCGTCTCCATCAAGCGCGGCCCCGGCGGGCGCGCCCTCATCACCGGTATCACTGGCATTGGGTGAGGGCGTGGACGGAGTGTGCAGCCGTTTCGCCAGCGCGCGGACCTGTTCCTCCACCTCAAAGAGCCGCGCGCCCTCAGCGGCTGAGATAACCCGGCCCAACAGATCGCCCAGCAGGCGTACATCCTCGCGCAGCCGCGCCGTCTTGTCCTCGGTCCCCACGACCATCATTGCCCCCTGTATCACTCGCCCCTATCGACTTCCGACTTGGGTATAGCCGATGCGCGGCCACAAGGCAACGGCACAATGGCCGCAAAAGAACGTTGCGTTGTGTGCGCGACCGTGGGGCTTGTTATGCTACAAGGGGGCGCGCACTCGCTGCGACAGAGGGAGCCGCGGCCACGACAAGTGTATAAGGCATGAAGAGCATGACGAGCGACGAGGACGCGCGTGACTATAGGGCGCTACAGGCGCTCTACAAGGAGTGGGCGCGTGGGGAGCCATCACGGTTCGCGGTCGTGGCCGCGGGGGCGCTACAGGGCGTCTACGATGCGCAGGCGACAGCGCGCGGCGTCCTGCTCACGCTGCCCGAAGAGATTGCCCGCGCCTTCGTCGCGCCGCTGTGGCCGCTCGACGGATGGCGCCACCCCCGCTTCGTCGTCGAATCGTACCGCCGCCCCGGCAGCCCCCTACCCGTTGCCTCACCATCCGACGCCCCACTCGTGGGCGACTTCCTCATCGCGGAGGAGTTGCGCCACGACCAGGAACGGTCGGGGGCGCCTGGCGGCTATCCGTACATACTCATTAAGGATGGCGCGCTGCTGGGCCGCTACAAACGCGTGACGCAGGCGCGCCAGCGCATTGACGCGGCCATGCCCCCGTTGGCGCCAATCGTCTTTACGTCGCTGCGGCCAGCCCGCGTCGGCCCCTTCGACCTGATGGTCTTGCAGGCGCTCGTAGACGCGTTGCCGGTCTGAGCGGCGCGGTAGAAGCCTTCTCTTTGACTCACGACGTACGACTCACGGCTTGTACTATGTACTCCAGATACTGCTCGGCTGTGAACGCAGGCGTCTGGCCGCCGACGTGGGTGTAGACAATGGCGGCGATCTGGTAGGCCAGCGTGTTGCGGCGGTCGTAGGCCAGCTGATGCCGCCGATCAAGAAAATCGCGTATCAGCGCCTCATCTTCGCGCGTCAGGCGGCTCACGTCGATACCGTATGTGTTGGCGGTGTTGGCCGTTGTCGTGTAGGCGCTTGCCGTACCGGGCGCCACAGGGTCTGTGTATTGTCGGCTGGGACCATGCCCGTCAATCTCCACGCGCCCTTGGGTGGCAGGGGTCTGGGGGGAGCCATCCCCCCAGACTCCCCCGGAGGCGCGCTGGACCGTCGACCCGCGGGTAGGGTCGAGGGGCCAGTCGCCATGGGCGGAGGGGGAGGAAGGAGTCATGGCCGCCCCAAACGGCGCGGCATAGCTCGCTGGGAAGGCTGACAGTTCGCCCTCGCGTCCCTCTTTGACGACGATGGTCCCCGCAGCGAGGTCGCCCAACCGCCGCGAGTTCTTGTTGATGATCATCGTAATAACGCCCACGCCATAGTAGGCCGGCAGGAAGTCGACCAACCGCAACACGTTGCGGATCAGCACGGCGAACGGCGTGACGGGGTAGCCGCTGATCTGGATCACACGCAGACGCATGGCGCGTTTGCCCGGCGACTGGCCGTTCCAGATCAACTCGAAGAAAATGTAGTACCCTAGTAGCACGGCTGTTGCGCCGAGGACGCCGATGGCCAGGGCCACGTAGGTGGCGGCGCCGCTCGTGTTCAGCCCCGAAACGCCGATTATTATGAGCATGATGATGGCGAGCGCGCCCACGACGGCCACCTGTATCAGCGTGTCGATCAGCGTAGCCAAAAAGCGCGATCCAATGCCCGCCACCGGATAGGTGACGGCCACGCTCTCGGGGGTTTCGAGCTTGTACATATCAACAAAAGTGTACACCAAGTCAGATACCTACCCCTAAAGAGGGTGGGCTTGTCCACAAGTCACGCCCCGCGTGACCCCAGACGTACGGGCGTCTGAACGTGCGCCCGCGCTGAGAACGTCGAGGGCTTTCACCCTAATATTCTCCGCCCCGTTCCAGTCGGCATGGGCAGCGAACCCACATGACCGGCAAAGAAAGGAGGATTGAGTATGGCGATTAGCCTTCGCGCAGTGCCCGCACCGGCTACACGTTTGACTGGTGTAGCGCGGGTCAACAAGCACGAACGCGACGCCGCGCTCCTGGCACTTGTAGGCGAGGTAGGCGGTGAACTGCCCGAAGGCCCAGTTGCTATGGGTGCGTCGCTGCGCTTTGCGAACATGTCCGGTCCGCGACCGAATGCCTTTCACATCTTCCGCACCCACCGCGCGCCCCGTGGCGCGAGCATGGTCAGCTATCCGCTTGGTGATGGTATGACTAATATCGGCCTGAAAGCGCCGCTCTTTCCTGGATCGCCGCTTGAGCAGACGACGGGCGCTCTTCGTGCCCTTCTTCTGCAACTTCTGCCGCATGTGAAAGTAGCGGCGACGCACGCCCACCACACCCGCGCCACCGTACATGTCGCCATCACTCGTGGTGGCGACGTTGACAATGCCTTGGTCAACACCGATGGCGTCCACGGTGGGCGTCGTGGGCACGTCGGGCAGGTCAATTGTGACGGTCAACCGCCAGCGGTCCTTGTCGGCGCGATAGAGCAGGTCACACTCTCCAAGACGGAGAGCGGCGGCGAGCTGCGCCTTCTGGTAGCCACCGCTGGCCCACTTAATCGTGTGGCGTCCATCAAGGGTACGCAACGCCACGGTGGTCGAGCGCACCTTGCACAGACGCTCGTCATAGACGACGGCGCTTCGTTGCCCAAAGATGTGCTTACGCTCCTTGTCGGCCTTGTAACTATCAGTGACGACGCCGATGGCGCGCACCGTCAACTGCGCGGGCAAGCCGAAGCGTTCACGCACGTCGTAGTACGTCAGGTGGTGCACGGGCACGCGGCGAAACTCCTGCGCACCCCACACCACATCGCTGATGTACTGGCACGCCGCGTTGAAAGCGCGCATGGCGCCATGCAGCGCCGCACGTTGGTCAGCAGTCGGATGAAGCGAGAGAGTCACTGTGCGTTTCACCCCCTAAGTGTACTATAATTAGTCAATGTTTGCAGTGCTATCGCGGCCTATGCGTTGGCGCATATCGTATGCCTCCCACCCTTAAAGGGGGGAGGTCTCCTAATGAGGTTTGTATGACGATAGATGGGTTTGTCGCGGCGCATCGCCCTCATTGGGAACGCCTGGAGAACCTGCTGCGCCGCATGCGCGGCGGGAGCCTGAGCGGCCTGAGCGACGACGATGTGCTCGCCTTCGGCCACCTCTACCGTCAGGTCACGTCGGACCTCGCCGTGGCGCGCCGCGACTACCCATACGATCGGGTAACGGTCTACCTCAACGGTCTCGTCGCCCGCGCCCATCCCTTCGTCTACCGGGGCGAGGCCATGGATCGGGGGCGGCTGGGCGCGTTCTACCGCGATACGTTCCCGCGCGCCTTCCGGCGGACCTTTCCGTTCACCCTGGCCGCCGTGCTGCTCACGGTCGCGCCGGCGCTGGCCTGCTACCTCGTCTGCGTGGCGCGGCCCGACGCCGCCTACGTCCTGCTGCCGGGTACGGCCGAGCAACTCGTGCCTATCGTGCAGCAGCACCACCTGTGGTTCAACGGCGACCCCACCGGCTCGCAGTCGCTCGTCGCGTCCTCGATCATGACCAACAACATCCGGGTGGCGCTGATCGCCTTCGCCGGGGGCGCGCTGCTAGGGCTGCTCTCGGTCTACATCCTCGTCTACAACGGCATCATGCTCGGCACGCTGGCCGGCGTAGTGCAGCATTACGGGTTGAGCCTGGGGTTCTGGTCGTTCGTCGTGGGGCACGGCGTGCTCGAACTCTCAGTCATCTTCATCGCCGGTGGGTGCGGCCTGCAACTCGGCTGGGCGCTGCTGCGTCCCGGCCTCTACAAACGCGCCGACGCCTGCGTGATGGCGGCGCGCACGGCCATGGTGTTGATCCTCGGCGCGGTCCCGCTGCTGGTCGTCGCCGGGACGATCGAAGGCTTTCTCTCCCCCTCGCCGGCGCCGGCCGCGCTCAAGCTCGGCACGGGCCTGCTCACCGGGGTCCTGCTCTACGGCTACCTCTTCGCGGCCGGCCGCACACGTCGCGCTGCCCGTCGGGCGCTCGTGGTTGCTGCCGCATAAATGAAAGGCGCTACACGCGGCCGCGCGCTTTGAGGTCGAGGTAGGTGTTGATGACCGCGGGCGTGAGGCGGTCGGCCGGCACGTCGATGGGGATGACGCCGCGCGCCTTGAGCGTTTCCAGCGTAGCGTGGCGGCGCTCGTCGAGCGTCAGGGCCACGGCGCGGCGGTAGACTTCGGGTGAGCCGGCCGGCGGCAGTGCGGCCATGCGGTCGATGACCGGGTCACGCATGGTGGCGCAGACGGCGACATGGCGCGTGGCCAGGCGCGAGAGCATGGCGACGAGGACGCGCGACGCGTCGGCGTCGATGATCTCGGTGAAGGTGATGACGAGGGCGCGCCGGCGCAGGCGCTGCTCGGCGTAGGCGAAGGCCACGCGATAGTCCGACTCGGTCTCCTGGGCCGCCACGTTGTAGAGCGACTCCAGCATGGCGTGGAACTGCCCCTTGCCGCCGCGTGGGTGCAGATACAGCGTCACGCGGTCGGCGAAGGCCAACAGGCCCACGTTGTCGCCGCGCGCCAGGCAGACGTAGGCGGCGAGCAGGGCGGCGTTGACCCCGTGGTCGAGCTTGGTCAGCGGGTCGATCGCCGCGTTCATCAGGCGCCCCACGTCGAGCATGATCAGCACGTTCTGCGCGCGTTCGATCTGGTAGTCAACGGTGACAGGACGGTGGCGGCGCGCCGTGGCCGGCCAGTTGATGCGCCGGTAGTCGTCGTCGGGGTGGTAGTCGCGCAGGCGCTCGAACTCCGTGCCTACGCCGAACTGGCGCGTGCGGCGCAATCCAACCTCCTGTAGTTGCCCCCGACGCAAGGCGAGGTCGTAGCGTTTGACGTCGCGCAGATTGGGATACACCTTGACCTCGCGGGCGAGTGGATAGGTCTGCTGCCGCCGCAGCAGACCCAGCTGCGTAGGGTAGCGCAGCGTCACGTCGCCGAAGCGGTAGGCCCCGCGCCGCACCGGCAGCGCCTCGTAGGCGAGGACACCGTTCGCAAGCGGCTCCAGCGCGACCACGCCGAGCGGCGTACGCGACTCCCCGGACGAAAGGTTCACGCCGTCGCCGCCCACCGCTGCATCCGCCTGTAGCAGCCGGAAATCCTCGGGCGCTTCATCGCGCACGGTTGAACGCACCGCGTAGCGCGAGCGGTTGTGGATCTCGACCGCGACGGGGTTAGGCGCGCCGAGCGCCAGGCGGTCCTCGACGTGGCGCGTGACGCGCAACGCGGCGGGGTGGGGCGAACGCCGCAGGTCGAGGATCGCCAGCAGGACGACGGCCGTCGTGAAGGCCACCGCCGGCGCGAGTAGGACCGGAGCGAGTCCCACGGCGCCGAACAGCAGCGCGCCGATCAGCAACAGGACCAGCAGGCGCGCCGTGGGTAGGATGTTCGGTCTCACCGTGGGACGGGCACGCGCGCGAGTACCCGCTGCACCGCGCTGTCGGGCGTCTGCCCCTCTATCTCAGCCTCGGCGCGCAGGACCACACGGTGGCGCAGCACGGGCAGAGCCAGGGCGCGCACGTCGTCGGGCGTCACGAAATCACGCCCCTCCAGCGCCGCCAGCGTCTTGCTGGACAGGAGCAGGGCGATCGAGGCGCGCGGGCTGGCTCCCAGCAGCAGGGCGGGCGCGCGGCGCGACTCGACCGCCAGCGCCGTGATGTACGACATAATGGCGTCGTCGACGGTCACGCCGCGCGCGGCGGCGCGGCCGGCCGCGAGCGTCTCCGGCGTCAGCACCGGCCGCACGTCGGCGTCGGCCAGACGCTGCGCGTCGAAGCCCTGGTTATAGTGGCGCAGCACCGTGGTCTCCTGCTCCGGCGAGGGATAATCGACGAGGACCTTGAACAGGAAGCGGTCGAGTTGCGCCTCGGGCAAAGGATAGGTGCCCTCGTACTCGACGGGGTTCTGGGTCGCCAGCACCATAAATGGGTCGGGCAGGGCATGGCGCACGCCATCGATGGTGACCTGCCGCTCTTCCATGGCTTCCAGTAGGGCCGACTGCGTCTTGGCGGGGGCGCGGTTGATCTCGTCGGCGAGCAGGACATTGGTGAAGACGGGACCGCGCCGCGTCGTGAACGTGCTCGTTTGCAGGTCGAACACGTTAGTCCCCGTGATGTCCGACGGCATCAGGTCGGGCGTGAACTGCACGCGGCTAAACTGGGCGCTCACCAGCAGTGACAGCGTCTTAGCCATGAGCGTCTTGGCCGTTCCCGGCACACCCTCCAGCAGCACATGCCCCCCCGTAAAGAGCGCCACGGCGAGTTGCTCGAACACGGCCTCTTGCCCCACGATCACCTTGGCCGCCTCGACGCGCATCGCGGCGTAGAGTTCGCCCATGCGCGCGACCTCCGGCCGCATGGGCCTCCGCGCGGTTCCTGTCGCCTCCGCTTGCGTCGTTTCCGTCATATCCAACTGTTCTCCCTCCCGCTGGCATTGTAGCGCAAGCACGGCCATGGCCGTGCTTGCTCCGCGATTGTGATAGTAAGCGCTGTGGGCCTGCAACTAAAGTCGCAGGCCGCATCTCACAACCATGGGGTACACGTCGTCTCTACTTAAAGGCTCCTATGATAACATAGCGATGCGACGAATACGTTACTTTTACCGCTACGGCGGCGAGGAGCGGTCGTTTCGTGCGACGTGGAGAGACTGTGGGGAGACGGAGGATAGGTCACTCATGGCGGGGATTAGCGGGGCGCCATGCACACCTGAGGGAGAATGTTACCGACGGCTGCTGGCCGTAGCGACGCCTCCGTCCCGCGTCAAGTGGGCACCTCAGCATGTCGAGATCCGGCAGGCGCGTCGCCAGGGCGGGCCGCTGTGACCAACGTTTCATGGCGCGTCGTCGTGGCAAGCTGGCGCACGGCCATGGCGATGTTCCTACTGCTCGGCGCCCTATGGCCGGCAGCGGTTCAGGACGCGCGCTTGCGCACAGCAACAACGCAGGCGGCGACGCTGCTACCCGCGACGCTCACACGCGCCCCCGGCCGCCTCATCCTAGCCAACGGCTATGTGCGCGTCGAATTCAACCTCAGCCATCCTCAGATCGACATCATGCGCGCCGACTTCTCCGGCGCGGGAAACTATGGGCGTAACCTCCTCGCCGTGGGACGCGACCCGGCCGGTCTCACGCGCGGGGGCATCATCCTGGAACGCGACGACGCGACTATGGAAAGCGTCTCCGCTAGCACAGACGCCATCGGCCCCGGCGCGGCCGCGCCAACCGCCGCGCCGACCGTGCAAGCGCACGCCCATGCTTCATCCCAGGGAGTGGCCGCCCCCCCGCGCATCATTGTACTCGCGGAGACGCCGAGCCTGGTACGCGTGCGCATCGACGGTGTCGCCGACGATCCCATCATGCCCCTGGTGACCTCGGACTGGACAATCTCCCTGGCCGCGGGCGCGCGCGCGTTCACGCTCGATGTCGCGGCGCACGCCCTACGCGACGCCGACAACGTGGCGGGGGTTCGCCTCTCTAGCTACCTGGCGCCTTTCTCGACCTACGGCTTCTTCGCGCGCGGCGTGGAACAGATGATGAACAGCCGCGCGCCTTTCTTCGCCTCGGATAGCCCGCTGCGCCGCTTCTACGCGCTCGGTGGCGGCGGGTCCGTCGACCTGACGGCCACGGGCAGCGCGCGTGAGACGGTGCTGATGAGCGCGCGGCCCGGTTCCGCCGTGCGCGGCGGCATCCAACAGGTCCTGGCCGGCCACTACCCACACCACGATACCTGGATACGCGCCGGATGGGGCGACGCCGCGCCGACGCGGGTGACGGCCGGCGAGACCTGGACGGTCAGTGACACGATCGCCGTCAACAACGCCGACTTCCCAGTGGGGAACCTGCCGCCCGGTTCCAACCTGCCGGCGGACGATCTGCGCGCGCTGTATACCGCCATCTACGCCTCGTCCGCCGGCGCCCTGGTGACCTACAGCCTGCCGGGCGAGACGGCCACGACTCTGGCCACGCCGTGGCGCGACTACCCGCACGGCCACAACTTCTACGACCCCGACACCTGGATGGCGGTCAGCGCGCTCGTCTACTCCGGCGACCCCTACCTGCAGCGCCAGGCCCGCACGATCATCGACAAGACGGGCGCGCACATCCTGTCGAACGGGCAGGTCCCGCACCACTTCGTCGATACCACGCCGTCCTACGTCGCCATTAGCGGGGCGGCCATGACCGGCCCCAACATCTTCTGGATCGCCTCCGCCTTGCAGTACGCGCGCGCGACGGGCGACTATGACTGGTTGCGCGCCCGCATGCCGCTGCTGGAACGCGCGCTGGGCTACCTCACCGACCGCTACGATCCGCGCGTGGGGCTGGTCGACGCGCCGGGGCCCCTCTGGATCGACGTTTTCATCCGCGACCACTACGCCTCCGACACCAACGCCTACATGGTGGAGATCCTACGCGAGATGGCCGACGCCGAACGCTTCCTTGCCGCCAACGACGGTCACGCCGGCAATAGCGCCGGCGTGGAACTCGCCGCGGGGCACGAGGCCATGGCCCGCTCGATCGCGGCGGCTATGAACGCGCGTCTGTGGGCCGTCGACCACTACATCACCCAAATGAATCCCGACGGGAGCGTGCGCGATTTGGTGGACTACGACAGCAACCTGCTCGCCGTGGCCTTCGGCATCGCGCCGCCCGCGCGCGCCGCTCTGATCATGCGCCGTATCGACGGCGGCGGATGCGGGCCGGCGCCCGTGGCGGGGTACGTCTCCACGGTGAACGCGGCGGGTTTGCTCGACGCATCGGGTGTGTACTACGGTCCCGGTGATACCTACAACCGCAACCTGGGCGATTCGTCGCTGGCGATGGGCCGCATCGCGTGGGCCGACGGGCGCGCCAGCGCTCGCGTCGGCGATGTCGCGGCGTTCGATGACCGCGTCCTGGACCCTGTGCGTACGGCCCTACTGGCGCGCACCTGGCTCAATGAGCGGTACACCTGCGGCGGGGTCGCGGTACGCGCCCGCTACTACCATGAGTATCCTGAGATGGTGGCGATGCTGCTGCGCGAGGTGAGATACGGCGTCAACATCGGGCTGCGCACGGTCGACATCAGTCCCCTCGGACCCACGCGCTACCACTACCACATCGGCAACGTGGACGTGGACTATAGCCCCACCGTCGTCACTTTTACCGTTCCGGGCAGCGGCGACAAGCGCGTCTCAATCGCCCATCTGATCCCCAACGCCCTCTACAGCGTCCGCGCGACGGATGTCGGCGACAAGCGCGTGCGGGAGGCGCGGGCCGCCACGGATGGGCGTGGGACCGTCACGTTCACGGCCCTGATCGGCCTGCAGTGGCAGGTGCGGGCGATGTTTGTCCGCCGGCTGCCCCCCCCAGTACGGCCTGCCGGCATCGACCTCACGCCCTACGTCAACGACGCCGGTATCAGCGACGACAACGATACGTACCCCGCCGCTTTTGACCGCGCGGGCGATAGCTATTCGCTCCAGGCGCTGGCCACGTCCGCGAACGGTCAGCGCCTCACCCCCGGTGCGCGGTTCAGCCGCCACGGCATCGCGTTGGCGTGGCCGGACGCCTCCGGCACCCACGCCAACAACGTTATCGCGCGTGGGCAAACGATCAGCCTGACCACGCCATTGAGCGGGACGGCGCTCGGTGTGGTGGGAGCGTCGGTGGGCGGCGCGGCGATGGGGACGGGCGTGATCACCTATACCAACGGCATGAGCCAATGCTTCAGCCTGCCGTTGGGCGACTGGGTCGGCGCCGCGGCGCCGGGTGACGAGGTGATCGCGCGCCAGACGTATCGCAACAACAGGGATGTCGGATCGAGTCAGAAGCCGGCGACGCGCCTCTACTACACGGCGATTAGACTGAAGCGGGGCAAGCGGGTCGCCGCGCTGCGTTTGCCCGTCTTGCCCCGTCCGGCGCGCGGCGAGCGCGGAGCGACGCGGGTACGGGTCGAGGAACACATCTTCGCGTTGTCTATCGGGCGATCGTCGTCACCAGCTCCAGCCGCCTCCTGCGCCGTAGCGACCGCGGCGCCTTCGGCCACACCCCCCGCGACGCCTTCGGCCACGCCAAGGACCTCCGCGACGCCGACCCCTTTATCAACGCCGCCTCCGACGCCAACGGCGCCCCCGTCGTCCACACCGCCTCCGACGCCAACGGCGCCCCCGTCGTCCACACCGTTGACGCCTCTCGTGATCCCAACGCCAGTCAGCGTCTCCTCCCCAACGACAACAGTGACCCCGACATCAGTCAGCGTCTCCTCCCCGACGACGGCCCCATCGTTTCAACCTGTCGCCACAAGTACGAGCGCCGCGACAGTGGCCGTAGCAAAGGGACCGGCCGCTGTGGCAAAGGTATCGACCGCGAGGGTTGACGCACGACTGCCATTGGCACAGGTGGTCACACCGATTCCAGGACCGGCGCCAACCCCCAACGTAACACCCACTCCGATCCCATTGGCGATACCAAAACCGACGACGCGGGCAAGCGGCTCCGTAACGTAAAGCCAGGGTCTGTGAAAAGTCGGCGGGTCCCACTGGGAGCGCGGACGTCTCGTCCGCGCTCCCAGTGGCGGTCACCCCGAGACGTCTGCGCGCTAACGAATTATCGGCTCGCTCCGCTGCCCAGTAGATACGCCTGCGTTGCGCGCTCGGAGTCTCTGTGGTTAATGATTCATCAGCGCAGGCCAACCGCGGCGAGCAGCGCGCCCGCCGTCCGTGGCTCAGTGGCGGCCCAGCGATACCCCTCGACGTTGGTCGGAAGGTCGACAGTGGTGACGATGGTGACCAGGCGGCGGTTGAGGTGAACACGATCCTGGTGCGCCTGTAGTAGATTAGCCTGCCGCGCGGGGAGCGACGGCAGGGCTGCATAGAGCGCGTCGAGCGTCTCGTGTCGGGCGAGCAGTGCGGCGGCCGTCTTCGGGCCGATACCAGGGACGCCAGGGATATTATCGGACGTGTCGCCCATCAAAGCCTTCACGTCGGCGACCTGATCGGGCCGCACCCCCCACCGTTCGCGCACCACCGCGGGCGTGTAGACCTCACCATCTTGCCCCTTCGGCATGAACACCTCGACCAAGGGCCCCACCAGCTGCAAGAGGTCGCGATCACCGGAGACGATGGTCACTGGCAGGTCCGCGGTCGTTGCCGCTGTCGCGAGCGTACCAATGACGTCGTCGGCCTCAAAGCCCGGCGCCATCGGATGGTGGACCCCCAGATGGTCCAGGACCTGCTGCGTCTGTGCAACCTGTCGATCGAAGTTGGCGACCTCCTCTGGCGTGCCGCGCGGACGCCCCGTCCGGTAGTCGGGGAACAGCGCGCGACGAAACGGCGGCTCCAACGGGTCGAAGGGTACGCACACATGGGTGGGCTCGAATCGGCGCAGCAGCCGCAAGAACGCGCTGGCAAAGCCATAGACCCCCTGAATCGGCGCGCCATCCGTCCCGACAATACTCCGCGGCAACGCGTTGTAGGTCCGGTGAAAGAGATGGTGGCCGTCCACCAGCAAGAAGCGTTCTACCGGCCCCCTCTCGCGCTCACGAACGGTCATGGGCCACGTCCGTCCCGCGTATCCCCGCCGCCTCGGACGGAAGAGGATCGCCCACGGGCTCCAGCGACGGCCCGTGCTCCCCCCCCGCGACGATGTGCGCGCCGCGCGGCTCCAGCTTGAACGGCATATGCCGCAGGCCCAGCGGCGCCAGCGCGGCCTGCACGCGCTGGCGCGCCGGGGGCGGGACCAGCAGCAGCATAAAGCCGCCGCCGCCCGCGCCCGTGATCTTTCCTCCAAGCGCGCCAGCGGTCCGCGCGGTCTCGTAGGCGACGTCGATGGCGTCGGTGGTGATGCCGCTGCTCACCTGGCGCTTGAGCTGCCAGGACTCGTGCAGCAAGGCGCCGACCGCGGCGTAGTCACCCGCCTCGAGCGCACGGCGCATCGGCGTGACGCCCTCCTTGATGGCATGTAGCGACGCGATCGTACGCGTCTCGCCGACAGCCGTACGCGTGCGCTGTTCGCGCAGGATATGGCCGGCCTGTCGCGTGCCGCCCGTGAAATACAGCGCGAGGCGCTGCTCCAGGCCGGCGCGCGCCTCCGTGGAGAGCGTCACTGGCGCGACGGTGACACCGTCGGCGTTGAAGTAGAATAGATTGACGCCGCCGTGGGCCGCCGCGTATTGGTCCTGCTTACCGATGGGCTGGCCCAATCGCACGATCTCGATGTCGGCGGCGAGCTCGGCCGCCTCCGCCGGCGTGTAGGATCGCCGCTGATAGGCGGCGATGGCCGTGATGAGCGCGATGGCCGCCGTGCTCGACGAGCCCAGACCGGTACCGGGCGGGACCTCGGAGGAGAGCGCTATCGTCGCGCCCCGCTCGAGCGCCATGGCCTGCACCACCGCTTGTGGCAGCGCCAGGTTGCCACTTGGCCCCTCGAGGCCCGCGTTACCGGCATGCGTCGAACGGTAGTCTGACGACGTGATGTTAATCCGCTCGTAGTCGCCCGGCGACAGCAGGGCGTAGACCGAGCGGCTGATCGTGGCGCTGAGGACGACGCCGCCGTGCTGCTCGTAGTAAGCGGGGAGGTCGGTGCCACCGCCCGCGAAGCTGATACGGAGGGGCGCGCGGGCAATGATGAGCGCGGACTCAAACGAATTGGACACTATTGACCGCCAGACGTATGGTGGAAAACATTGTCGGTTGCATCGCTGTACCCTCTACTCTCTCGAGTTATGCCGCGGCTATGCCGCCCCTATCAACAGCGTCAGGACAATCAGGCGACCACGGCCACACGCGACTGGAGGACCGTGCGGACGGCGCTGGTGACGGCGTGGTTGACCATCAAGTGCACGTCTTCGATAATCTCCATCGCGTCGCTCGGCGCCACCAGCGCCACATCGACCAGCGGAGCCAGCCGTCCCCCGCCCATACCGGTGAGCGCCGCCGTACGCGCCCCCGCCCCCACCGCCGCCGCGATTCCCGCGAGCACGTTGGGCGAATTGCCGCTTCCGCTGATAGCGATCGCCAGGTCATCGCGCGCGATCGGCGCCAGCAGCAACTGCTCGGCGAAGACCGCCTCATAGCCGTCGTCGTTAGCCAACGCCGAGAACAACGCCATATTATCGGTCAGCGCCTGCGTGCGTAAGCGCGGCAGACCGGCGACGGCCGTGTTCTTGGCCAGGTCGCAGGCCATGTGCGAGGCGGTCGACGCGCTGCCGCCGTTGCCGAAGATGTAGACCCGTCCGCCGCGGTCGTACGCCGCCAGGATCTCCCGCGCGACTGCTTGAACCATGTCCAGCGAGAGGAGGTCGAGCGCCTGTTGCAACGCCGTACGATACTGGCTCACGGCATCGCCAAGTGTCACGCCACTCATCGTCATGCTCCTCCACGTACCGCCACCACGGCGTGACATTGGGCGGCGCGCCACGCAGCGGTGCGATTAGTTATGACTATAGCCGGTTGAGGCATCGCGCGTCTATGGACGGTCGCCCCATACACTACCAAGCATAGCAGCGTTTGGCTACGATTGTGCGCGATAATCCGATGCGTAATCGCGGCCTCTGGCACAATGACAGTGCGTACATATTATGACGACGCGCCGCCCTCACAGACGCGCCCCCTTCTCAAGGACTCATCGCCTATGAAACACCTGTCACGTCCTATCCCCGATACACTGTGCGCCCTCGCCGTGGCCGCGCTCGTCGCCGCCGTCCCCCTCGCCGCTGGGCCGGCCCACGCCGCCGGGCGTGTGGCCGCGACTCAAACCAACGACTGGCCCATGTTCGGGCACGAACCCGCCCGTAGCGGCGCCGCCGACGGAGACATCGCGCCGGCGAACGTGGGCACGCTCAAACGCCGCTGGGTCACGACCTTCTCCGATACGGCTGACTCGACGCCCATCTTGCTCGCTCATGTGGCGGGGACGAGCGGCGGTACGCGCCCCCTGCTGTTTCAGACGACCAGGGACGGCGTCACCTATGCCCTCGACGCCCACAGCGGCGCGGTTGTATGGCGCTACACCTCGCCGCCGCCCAAGGTTTATTCCTTCTCGGCAAACAGCCGCGACCAGTTGATCACGACCTCGACGCCCGTGGCCGACCCGTCCGGGCGCTACATCTACGCGCCGGCCATCGACGGGCAAGTACACAAACTCACTGCCGCCACCGGAGCAGAAGTGCGGGGGCTGGGCTTCCCGCTGCGCATTACGCGTATGCCCGACGTCGAGAAAGACGCCTCCGCCCTGAATCTCGCCAACGGGTACTTGTACGCTACCACCTCGGGCTACGTCGGCGACCGCGGCCCCTACAACGGGCACGTCGTCGCGCTGCGCCTGCGCGATGGCGCCACGCATGTCTTCAATACGTTGTGCAGCAACATCCGCGCGCTGCCGCTCGACAAGCAGTACGACGCGCGCAGCACAAGCTCATGTCCTAACACGAAGTCGGGTATGTGGTCGCGCGCGGGCGTCGTCGTTGACCCTGATCCGTCGATGGGCGGACGCATCTACGCCGCCAGCGGCAACGGCCTGTTCGACGCCAACAAGGGCGGGACCAACTACGGCGACTCCATCCTCTCGCTCAGCGCCGACGGTTCGCGCCTGCTTGGCTACTTCACACCGACCAATTATAGCTACCTGGATCAAAACGACCTCGACCTCGGCAGTACCGCGCCGGTCATGCTCCCGCGCGAGCCGCACAGCCGCACGCCGCTGATGGCCGTGCAGGGCGGCAAAGACCAGGCCATCCACCTGGTCGACCGCACGCGCCTCGGCGGCGTCGGCGCGGGGTTGCAGACGCTCCACATCGACGGCGCCGTGCTCTTCACACAACCCGCGATGTGGCGCCAGCCCGGCGGAACGTGGGTCTATGTGGGCGACAACAGCGAGTTGCGCGCGCTACGCCTTGTCACCAACGGGCAGGGCGTGAGCCGGCTCGTCACAGGGTGGACCGCCGGGGTCGGCAGCACCTCGCCCGTCGTGAGCAACGGCGTCGTATTCGCGGCGACGAGCGGCGTGCTCAACGCGTTCGACGCGCGCACCGGCCGTCGCCTATGGACAAGCAGCCTCTCCTCCGCCGGCGGCGGCATCGGCGGCATCCACTGGGAGAGTCCCATCGTCGTCAACGGTTATGTCTACATCTCGGACGAAAGCGGCCATTTGACCGCCTATGCGCTGCCGGGACGCTAGGAAGTCGATGGTCGATGGTCGATGGTCGATGGTCGGCAGCTAATCACGAGCAATAGCACTGAGGATGTATTCATGCGTGTCATGTCGTTACGAAGCCTGGTTATTGCCTTCCTGCTTGCTGTACTCGTCGTCGGGGTACAACCCGTCGGCGCGGCATCGACGCCCGTGGCGCGCCACGCCACCCACGTTGTCTATGTCGCGCTCGGCGCGTCGGACACGGTGGGGGTTGGGGCGGCCAACCCGGCCCGCGACAACTGGACAGCGCAGTTGGCGCGCCGGCTGCCGGCATCCTCGCGTTATGTCAACCTTGGCCGCTCCGGGTCCACGCTCGCCCAGGCGCTGACAACCGAACTGCCGGCGGCGTTGAGGGCCAAGCCGACCCTGGTGACGGTCTGGCTGGCGGTGAACGACCTCGACGCGCTCGTCACGCCCGACGACTATGGCGCGCAACTCGACCGGCTGCTGACCGCGCTCAGGAAGACTCACGCGCGGGTCTATGTCGGCAACGTGCCCGACCTGAGCCTGATCCCAATCTACAAGCGTCTCGGCATCAGCGCGTCCGACCTCAATCAGATCGTGCGCCTGTACAACGGCGTCATCGCCGCAACCTGCGCCCACCACGGCGCGACGGTCGTCGATCTCTACGCCGCGTCCAAGCCCGTGCTGCACAACCTCAGCAACATCGGCGCCGACGGCTTCCACCCCAGCACACGGGGCTACACGCTACTCGCCAATCTGTTCTATCAGGTGATGCGCCGCGACGGCGCGATCTGACGAGTAGCCAGTAGTCAGTAGTCAGAGGGCTTCTAGCCTGTTACGAAAACCTACTGGCTACTGGCTACTGGCTACTGGCTACTGGCTACTGGCTACTATGTTATACTTTCCTGTGTCTGGAGGGGTCGCATAGTGGCCGAGTGCGGCTGTCTCGAAAACAGCTAGGGGTGCAAGCCTCTCGTGGGTTCGAATCCCACCCCCTCCGCATACGAGTATCGGCCTTCAGCGGTCAGCTTCACGCAAGCGTTGGCAGTGGTAGCCAGCGGAATTAAACGTTCCGCGGCCAACCAACATATGCACGGAGCATGATAAGCTGATGGCTGACAGCTTTCTGGAGAGGTCGCATAGCTGGCCTAGTGCGCGGCACTGGAAATGCCGTAGGCGGGCAACCGTCTCGTGGGTTCGAATCCCACCCTCTCCGCCACAGCGCAACGTTGAATAACGGCTGGCCGAGTCATGAGGAATGCTCATGCGCTGGCGCCTCGTCCGCGACAGCCAGACGCCGCTCTGGAGGCACCCCAGGCCGTGGCTCGTCCATTCCCTGCCTGTTTTGTCGGTCCAGCGCGGCGGCGACGCGCTCCGGGTGCGTACGGACCCAGGTCACGGCGATTGGCAACACGAACGGGACGAGCAAGAGATGCCACCAATCCCATAATGTATTGCCTTGGAAGCCAGTCCACGTCCAGTTGAAGGCATAGCCCCCAATCACCACGATCACGAAGGCCACCAGGAGCCCACTGAACAGTGCCAGCCATCGTCGCCCCAAACGACGCTGTGTCGTGAACCATAGAGGGAGGGTGACGATCGTCAGAGGAACCACCAGGAGCTGCATCCAATCCCACAGACGCGTATTTTCACCGACGCCCGTCCACGCCCACTTGAACCCGTAGCCTCCCACCACCAACGCCGCAATAATTGCTCCACCCACCACTAGCAAGGCTGTGTATGGCGTCATCGTCCGCGATCTCTGAGACATCAGACGTGTTCCTGTCACAATCGCTTGAGCCCGTCGATTAAAAAGTATAATCTATCTCAGCAGCCCGCCGGCTGGTACACGTAGGCCGCCTCGTCCACGATCACGACCTCCGATGCGCCCAGGAACAGCGGCCGATCGGCCCGCAGTTGCGCGGCGATGTCGGGGTCAGCGAAGGCCTGCTCGACCGCTTCGACGCTGTCGAACCACAACTTGCCCCCGGCGTCCCACTGGGCCGCCTGCGGGGCGACGGGGCGCGAGAGCGCGAGTTGGCGCAGGCCGGGTAGGCGCCGCACGATCGTGGCGTGCGGCCCGGTGTAGTGCGCCCAGAACTCCTCCGGCGTCATGCCCTCTTTGCGGCGGACGAATACGACGCGCCTGACCATCTCTCCTGCCCTCCTGTTTGCTGGGAGCCATTCCCGCTTTAGAGTACGACGCGCAGATCTAACGGCGTAGCGGGCTCGAACTCGCCCGCGTAGGCCCGACGATGAATGTCGTCGGGGGACGCGCCGGCGGCGCGGGCGGCGACGAGTTGTTCCGGGTCGATGTTCCTCTCAGCGAGCAGCCACGGAGCTAGCCGCCGGCTGCCGCAACGGTCGGAGCGCGCCTTCCACGCGCTGCAGTTCATCGAGTAGCGCCGTGGCCGCGACCTCCATGATCTCGTTCGCCTGCACCTCTCCTTGATCGTTGATAAACTGCTGCACGAACGGGATCGACACGGCCTCAAACAATGGAGTCATCTTGAGGGTGGTCACCACCTGCTTGATCATCTGCACCGCGCGGGTACCGGCCGAGACACCTCCGTAGCTGACAAAGCCAACGGGCTTGTACAGCCACTCGTGCTGCAGGTAGTCGATGGCGTTCTTGAGCGGGGCGTTGAAGCCATAGTTGTACTCCGGCATCACGAAGACAAAGGCGTCGGCCACCGCGACCCGGGCGCTCCAGTCCTTGGTGTGCTGGCGCGTGTATTGGCGCAGGCGGGGATGGTTGGGCTCGTCCATGAACGGCAGGTTGAGCGCGGCGAGGTCGACGAGGTCGATGGTGAAGCCACCGTGCGCGATGGCGCGCCATTCGAACCACTGTGCGACGGGCAGACCGACGCGGCCTGGGCGCGTGCTGGCGATGATGATCATCAGCGTGGGCGTGGACATGATAACAGGTCTCCTCGTGAACATGATAATAGGTCTCCTCAATGGTACACTTAAGGCGCTTTAGGGCGCTAAATGTCTTTGGACAGGCGTCCTCGCGCCTATCTCAAGCGACAAAGACTGGGCGCAAACCACCAAACGTTGCCCATTGGATCTTAAAGTATGCAGACGGATGATTCCCCATTCCGCATGGATAGGGTTTTCGTAGGTGATTTGTCGCGTGTAGGCGATTTGCTGCGTGAGGCAGGGCTGGACGCCGTCCTCGTTTGTCGACCGTGGGATGTCGCCACACAGCCCAACGTCACCTACCTCGTTGGACACTTGACGCCCACCTGGGACTACAGCGGCTTGTTCATTCTATTGCGGCGCGCCGGACCGCCGATCGTGATCGCCAACGAATGGCTCCAGCCCGATCCAACAGACGACATCGAGGCGCGCGCCTATCCTGGCCATCATATGAGGTTCGCGCTACCGATCCTCACGTCAACTATCAGCGAACTTAATCTGGCGACAGCGCGCATCGGCATCGAGAGCGCCCGTCTGCCCGTGGGTCTGTTTGACGCTGTGCGCGCCGCGAATCCACACGTCACGTTCGTTGCGGGCGATCGTGTCCTGACACGTCTGCGCATGCGCAAGACCACTACCGAGGTGGCGATGATGCGGGCGGCGATCGGGGTGGCGGAAGAAGCGCTGCTGGCGGCAACCGCCGCCCTTGCCCCCGGCCGTCCGCTCGGGGAGATCGAGGCCGCGATCAAGGACATCGCGTATCCGGATGGCCGTCACATCAACTCCGCCCACTTCACCTCCTATCGCGCCGACGGGTCCGAAAGTCTCGATCTGCCGCCCCATGTTATCGCCGGACAGGTCTTGGTCCTCGATGTCAACGGCGTCTATACGGGCTACCAGGCGGACATGGCGCGGCAGATGGTCTATGGGGCCGCGCCACCGGAGTTGCCGGCGCGGTTGGCCGACGTTGTGGCGATGCAGCAGGCCATGATCGAGGCTATCCATCCTCCCATGTCAGTGGCAGCGGCCTACACCGCCACGACCGCGGCCGCGGCTCCGTGGACCGCGGCTGATCCATCGTTTGTCTTTCAGTTCCATGGCATTGGACTCGAGACACACGAACCGCCCCGCTTCTGCTCGCCGAACAAGCCGTTCTTCCCGTTGCCGGAGCAGGGCGACCCGGACGATGTCCCCGTATCGACGGGCACGGTCGCCTGTTTGGAGCTTGGCGTCGGCGGCGCATGGATTGAGGACATCTTCGCGCTGACAGACACGGGCGGCGAACGCTTGACGACCCTCCCCCAGACCATCCTGACGCCGTAGCGCCGCCGCGTCTGGGAGCACGGGCGCCCCGAGACACGGCGCACGGCTCGTGAAGTATCGTAGGGGCGTATGGCATACGCCCGCGCGTTCGAGGCCACGGGCGTATGCCATACGCCCCTACGCCGCACCGTGCGTCTTGGCCCCGTAGATAATGCACGAGCCCTGAGCTAGACTTTGACCATTCAGGCCGCGTAACAGAGCATCTCGCTCAGGTGCTCGACCAAGGCGCGCGGGACTTTAACGATGTCGTCCGCTGGGGGCGACATGCAAAAAGTGGTGTGGGCCCACA
>JAABUL010002640.1_pt1 | contig 29090 bp, 26 predicted proteins | sample 5559151 | NCBI WGS metagenome assembly JAABUL01 (sample SAMN10711876, study PRJNA513368) | rock metagenome | isolation source: Antarctica rocks | place: Antarctica: Victoria Land, Pudding Butte sud
AAAGGCTAAGCTTGTTGCGAAAGAGGTCATTGCTAGCTGTCGAAACCATGGCGGATTGGAAGCTGTCGAACGCGGCAGTACTGAGTGATACTACCATCACGAGGATGATGCCGACAACCCACGCAGGAAGTTGCTCAAGCAAGAGGAAGAAAGCAACATCGCCATTCTGCGGCGGATTCCCCGGCCAAGCCCCTGTGAATGCAGCTAAAAGGCCCGTTGCACCAACAAGGCCCAGAATGAATGTGACTGCTACCGTTGCGATTGACGTTCCGATGATCAGATCTCTGTCTGTTCTGCTGGCGAATGTGCGCATCCAGAACCCAGCGATAAAGAAGTCGTTGGTCAAGATCGCTACAGGGAGAATGTATATGAGCTGCCATCCGAGCAGGCTCGACTTGAGGAGCCCAGAGGACTCGACCAAGCTTGTCTCGACATGAGTCTCTACACCGACGCAGATGACGCCCAGGATGACGAGGCCGATGACCATAGCACCTTGAATATTGTCGGTTATGAAGGAAATTCGAAAGCCGCCAAAAGCTATGCATGTCGTCAATGATCCTTTTTTAGGATGAAGGGCTGGAAGGAATGTGCTTACAGGTGTAGATGGTAGTTACCGCACATTCAACAATGACAGCTGGAAGACCATCAAAACCAGTCAAAGCGTTGACGATTTGTTGAAGAGCTGAGAGCTCGGCCACCATATACAGGAACAATGTTATTAGTCTGAAATAGAGCTGTCAACAATCATTCAGCCTCGACGTCCTGAAAGCTTCGCTTACGTCAAGACACTCAGATATAGAGCCGTCACAATCCCATATCTCTGCCTTGTCCACTCTGTGAGGACGAATCCTTCAGGGCACTTCTTTCTGATGATCGGCCCAAGCAAGCCAAATAGCAACAGTGGTAGGGACGACGATAGGGTGTATACAATTAACCCTTGGATTCCAGCAATTGTTGAGATTTCTGGGTAGGAAAACAGGATACCAGATCCAAGGGCTACCAAGAATGAGGACACCCTACGGTTAGCTTTATATCCTTAAATTTGAAGGGGGAAGGGGGAAAGCGGCAGCACATTCCCCACGCAAGCATTAACTTGATCGAGTATTTACGGTACGCTCTCAGCTTCATGTACGTAGAGCGGCAGAGATCTCTCCACACACACAGCGCAGAGTTGGATCCGTACAGTCCAAGCACAATCCGCACCCGTAGTGAAGCCGCACAGTACCTCTGCCCCAGGTCACATCCTCCTGGTCCCCTTCTCAAGTAGAGTAACGATATAGGTAGACGGACCCAGGGCATCGGACTGAGTTGATTCTGCGAATACGAACCTGCTCATGATGACCCTTGCATGATCCTTTACTCAAGTCTGCTAATGTAGGCACCGTGGCTGATAGGCGCAAGTACTGCTGTCCGCGTGTTGGGAGCATGGCTGCCGCTTCATGCAATCAAGCGGCATGCGATGCCGGTGAACTTACCCGAAGCTACAAAGTTCAGGGCAACGGGAATTGCTGCTTTGTGGTCAGCCAACTTCCTCTATATATTGTATTGGGGCTTGCTGAGCGCAGGAGAAGCGGGCAGCAGCGTTTGCATGCCCCCCCAGCGCGCTCTTTGTCTAACCCTTTTGTGTCCGATTTGCAGCCAGGAATTCCGATTTCGACTGATGTCTCCAGTACCAAGCCACATACATGCCCGAAACCCTGAACACGGGGGAATTGACTGTTAGCGTTTTCCTTGCGCCTGCACATGTGCAGACTGTGGGAAGAAAGTGGAATTGGGCGCACAAAAAAGCACCGTAGGTCAGATAGATGATGACATTCGATGCTTGAAACGATGGTTGGCCCATGACGATTCTTGTCTGGGGTTGTCGTAGTTGCAAACTCATCGCCCTCCCATATTCTACAGATACTCTACCCTCCGAGGCGCGCCGTGCCTCCCAATTTGGTTGTAATCTAATCTCGGCGCTTCCCTGAGATCGGCGATGATTGGTCACATAGGCGAGTATGAATTGAGACGTCTCTTAGTCCACGATACCAGTCGCAGTGGGGCTGCTCGCGATCGCCTCCGACCAAGTCCATTGAAGGCTCTCGCATTTGCGATTTGGACTTCAAGTCCCTCGAGTCTGCCTGCTCTGGAGCAATGGTGTGAAACACGTGGACTGGATCATATCGGAATCAGGATGTAATTTTTTTATTTGCTCTCTAGCTAATGCTGGATATTTGCTAATAATTGCCTCTTTTCATGATCCCCGAGACTCTGATGATTGGTGACGCTTGTAGGTTGCTAATGTTGCAAAGGCGACGATGGCCATAGCTTGGATGTGATAGATGCGAAAAAGGAAAATAGGAAGAACAACAGCCATCGTCAAATGAATGTCCATCGATTTTTTTTATTTTGTTGCCACGCTCCATCGACGGTGGGGCTGCAGTCATTTGAAAAATCCTCAGGAAGATGAAAAGGAAAGAAGAAAACGAAATATTAGCTAGATACCGTCGAAGAAGACGAGAGAAACCTGTCGCAACGGAACAACGTTACTCTAACCAATCTTGCTAGGGTCACGATGCGGAATGCTCACCTCGATAAATGTAGGACTGCACCATAGTGCCAAATTCCTAGCCAGTGTGTGCAAAGCCTCAATGATGTTCAAGCTCAACAAGAGCTTGAATATCCAGGACGAACATTACAGTACATGGGATGGAACTCGGACAACGACGGATGAATATTTCGTACACAATGGAATCTGCTGCTGGTGTTATCTGATGTCGAGGAAAGCAGTGTCGGCGAAGTTGAACAGATGTCATGATCAGACAAGGTAAATGCAGAAGAATACCGCGATTGAACTCATTGAGCCTCTTGAGAACCCAGGTTCGAGGAAGTGTGGGTGTTGTCGCCAACGAAACCCGTGGGAGGCCATTGGTAGGTAGCACGAGTAGGCTGCTGGGGGTACTGAAAGTAATGACCTGGTGCCTGAGGATATTGAAATTGGTCCATCGCTTGAGTCCCATAGCTGTTAGCAGTAGTCTGCAGGCCGGCTGCAGCGTTGTTGTCGGCTGGTATGTTCGGTACACCAGTGAAGGCGCCATAGTGAGCTGGGTCATATGGCTGATAGTATGAGAACGGGGCCCATACTGGAGGCGGCATAGCCTGTGCTTGAGTCAAGCCAGCATTCCAGCCGCGCTGGTAAATTGCCAACTGATCAGGCGAGCTTGCCAAGTATGGGGCACGTGGACTCCCACCAGGACCCATGAAACCATTGCGACGGGGGGAAGGATTGAGGGACTCTTTGCGCTCAACACGAAGATGCACATCGCCGTAAATCCTAGGGCTCGCCTGGATGGCAGTGGCAGCGCCCTCAGGAATTAGATACTCAATGAAGGCGAAGGTATTTACTCCTGTGACTATCGAAAGTAAGCAAAAGCTCGGGCCTTGCGACAGAGATCACCATTGCTTACCGTTCGTAATTGGCTTTCGCACAATCTCGATGTGCTGAATAGCCCCATAGATGTCGAACATATGAAAGAGCTGCTCTTCAGTGACGGTGGCTGGTAAATTACCGACGAAGATTGAGCGCAGGTCTGTTGTCGTCGCTAGTCTTATGGGAGAAGTCGACATATGGCCTGGACTCTGTCGTGGCCGTAATGGGGAGAGGGACTGAAATTGTCGGCTACGGACTGCAAAACGAAAGTTATCAGCCGTTGGTGGCTGCTCAAGTCGATAATGTGGGTGATCGCGAAAACCCTTTGCGAGGTCAGCGAAGCCTGTAAAAGGGAGCCATTTCGCCTACCGCTTGCGCATCACGACTTGGCTGGAACAACTTGTACATCACCCAAATGCCTTTTGGAAGACGAAATATCTCGCCCTCGGTAGGCGTAGAGTACCAAACCTTCTCAATCTCTCCGAAGCGTGACAAGACGTTGCGGGCTTCAGCCTCCGAGATGGGACCGCCAGTGACCCTCGAAAGGTAAAGCGAGCCTGTGTGCGCAATAGCGTCAGAGAAACTGTGATTGTGACAGGAGGCTGACGATGAGCAAGCTTACGATTGACTTTGGCAACTTCTGTACGGCATGCACGACCATTAATAGGCATTCCTCTGCCTTGAGTGATAGCGCGCTGAGCATCTTCGGCGGTCTAACAGCATTAGCATCACAAATGGAGTTGCCCGAGAGCATCACGTACTTCGTATTGGACGAAAGCGAATGGCATACCATTAGCGTCACGACGAATCTTAACATAGCATACGCCGAATTGGGAAAAGCCATTCGAGACATGATGCTCAAGCTGGTCATCTGTCTGAGTTTGCATAAGGCTTCACAATGTCAGTAATCTGTCTCTGTATGCATACAGGTAACGAGCTTACTTGGCAACAAAAACACAAGCGCTGGGGGGTAGTAGAGCTTGTGCATTATCGTTGGAGATGAGCTCTCCTGCCTGATCTTGATTAGGATTGAACGGAGTATCATTTCCTTAATGGGTCAGTGTGACGGCGAGACGGTTCTGTGCAGAAATGACCTACCGTCACCTGATGATTGAGTAGTCTGAGCATGACTGGGAGAACCGAACACGTCGTCGGCTTCACGGCCGGAACGACGCACAAACGTCGTCTCCCGAATTTCCGAGCGATGCTGAAAGGACGATTCCGCTGGCCGCCAACAAGGGCTCTCGCGGATGGCCTTGACGCGATCAGAACCCGGTGAAGAGTTCGTGGACGTATCACGAGCGACGGTAGCAGTGGTGCGGTTACGAGACGGACTCGAATAGGCGACGAGGAGAGTACCGTCTTGTCCATCGAGATGCGTACGGCCTAGCATGGCAGCAACATGGTCGGCGTAAGTGACTATAGGAGCAGGACCATCAGCTGAGCATTGAGCCCAATTTTGCTGAGAAAGGTGCTCCGAGAGAAGAAACGGTGACAAGCACTGCACTGACATGCCGAAAAGGAACATTTTGCGTTCTAACATCAGGCGCAATTATTCCAGAAGGAAGATAGGATACAGCCAGAACATATCGAAAGCCATTCAGCGAAAGCGCCGCGGAAAGCATCAGACGAAGCGGTCATGGAGAGCATTGAGGGGTACAACCAGTACGTACGCTTCTTATCACCAAGCTCCTCTGGAGTCAATGGAGTGGCAGGCGCACTGCTACCAGCTGTATCGCCATATGTGCTAGCTGGGGAAGGCTCGTAAAGAGAGGCTTGGGCGATCTTGGATGTTGGAGTTGGCTTCTCTGTACAAGGCATGGCTGACTCGGGTAAAGCCTCCACGGCATGCTTGCCAGCGTTGCTTGGAGTAGCAGGGTAATGAGACATCGTGCTATGTTGTACAAGGTGGACTTTACGAGTGTCTAAGATATCGAGGCGATGAATAGAAAAGGAGAGTAAAAGAGGGCAGAACGCTGATTCGAGATGTGTAAGAAAGTGTGGAAAACTATTGACGAGTATCTCGTGTAAGTGCTTTAGTTTCCGTTGCTCTGCTTGCAGACGATCTCTGCGCTTGCTTGCTTGAAGGAGCGAGCGTGTGGGAATGGGACGAGTGGATGAGTGTAAGTGGTGATGAGAAAAAAGAAAGCATTTGTGAGGGACCCTTCTTTAGTACTTTTCGGTGCCTTAGTATCAGCCTAGTTTTGACACCGTTGCATCACTATTCGCATTGGTAATGGCTCGTATGTATGTCCGCAGGTTCAGAAGCTCTACTTCTTGGGGCTAGACGGTAGGACCGTGGTGAGAGTCTGTAAGGCTGTGTGGCAAGCTATTCTTCATGCTTGTTAGTCCACCACTATTCTCGACTTGGGCTGGTTCGAGACTGAGGTAGTGGACAAAGGGATCTGTCCTGCACTTCGTTGGTATCACTGATGCTTACCCTCAATGTAGTGATACAATTCAGGGCGAGTATTGTAGTGTCTGATGAGACTGAAAGAATCCTGATAGTAAGCGGCAGCAATTCATTGTCCATAGTTTCTAGAAGAAGTAGCTCCTATCGACAACGATTGAATCGATCAGAGTCCCGTGATGAAAATTACGGCTCGAGGGCTGCACAAAGCGACCAAGAGCGCCAGCACGGGCTATAGTCCTGTACCATAGCTGACCCTCTGTCCAGGTAACGCATGAAAAGCTCAAGCAAGCTTCAAGCAGATCAGCTTATCTGCGCTTGTCTGGCCCGTCGATTGACAACTCACTAGAAAAGACATATGATAGGTACAGAGAGCGACTGAATGGCTGTCAAGAAGCTTGAAACGATGATAGAGAGACGTTAGAACCCAGCACCGGAGATTGATGAACAAAGCCTTCTCTCCGACCAGTGGAAATCATTGGGAGTGGACTCCAGAATGTTGAGGTCTGACGGTGTTGGTCTCTTCTCGAGCCATAGATGTGCAACGACAACGATGGACTATAGTCGACGAAACTGCATAAGCTGTCCCTCCAGTCTAGTGGTCTTCTTTGTCTCAATCCGATGATCAAACTAGAGGTATCTAATACTTGGAAGCAATACGCAGATAGGTTGACTTGACTCAGCGGTCTGGGTCTGGGTTTGGTGAAGCTACTGTGACTTGGCTCATCTCGGACTCTACTACGGAATGTGGAAAATATGCCTGCTTTATATTGTACCTGGGGCCAGGGCAAAATCGGGTTAAATTGCAAGGATGATAAGTACTTCACTCTACTTTACTTTACTTTACGCTGACAGCAATCGCGCGTCAAGCGGCAATTTAGACGACCTTGCGAATCTCTTGGTGTTTTTGTATTTTGTCTAAGAGACATTCCACTGCGACATAACTACGAAATCAGTTGGAAAGAATTGTACTAGAGATACCACTCTCAGCTCAAAGCCGCCGAACTTTGGAGTTTCAGCCATGCAGGCCTCATCCCGGCTACTCGCTCCAGGCTTCACGAGACGCAGCATTGACGAGTTCAAACGTTATGCAAAAATAGGTGCGTATATTGAAGTTGAGCCTCCCTATCCAGTTGGTAATAGCCTAATGCTACGTGTCTATCACTGATAGCTCCGCTTCCAAAGCCATCAACTTAGAAGGCATTCGAACGCCTACGACGCCATACACTCTTCTTGATTTCTCCAATCTCGAAACAATTCCAGAATGCAAGACAATGTCCGACGCCGGCATTGGCGGCTTCTCAAGCGCCTTACTTGACCAAGTATCGGGAACCTCCACGGAGCCAGTACATGCTCGATTCCATGGCTCAATCTCCACAGACCTTCCCCGCAGTAATCCACAAGTCGCACGCACAGGTTTTGCTGGGTGGCGCAACAAGGATCGGAAGGCCACAATCTTTGGGAGAAGTCTTTGGGATATTGACCCGTATACATACTTAGGGCTACGAGTCAAGTCTGATGGGAGGAAGTACTTCGTGAACATTCAAACAGAGTCAATTGTCTACACCGATCTACATCAGCACCGACTGCACACTCGAAAACCCGGCGAATGGGAAACAGTACTAATCAACTTCAATGCTTTCGTAAGGACAAATTACGGAGAGGTCGTAGAGCCCCAGAGCGAAATACTGAGGCAAAAGGTGCGAACTGTGGGCATCAGCCTTACAGATCGGGTTCCTGGCCCTTTTGATCTGGCTATCAGTAGAATATGGGCTTCAAATAGGTTGAACGATTCGGAGTGTTTTGAGGATCAGAACAGAGAAGACCTCATTAAAGCAGGGAGGCCAGAGAAAGCACTGCAATGAAGAAATATCTACTACCCATCAATGATCTAGACATTCAGAATACTTGCTTCTGCTTGCGGCTTCCTGAGGCCGCGAAAGAATGAGAAAGGATTTGGTTGCCCTTCCTACTCATGAAATATCCATTCTACCGTCTCCGAAGTCCCAAAGTCGTACAAGAAGCTTTCCCAGGCGTGAGCAATTCAATTTCGGGCTACCATTCATCGATGGGAAACAATTGACCCACGCGTTTATGAGCGGCAAGGTTTTGGACTCATCAAGCTGTGAGGATATTTCATTGGTGATGAAGTAAAGTGGAAGCCACCAGATTGAAGGCGTGCGACAAGGAGATGTTTTGGTGAACACAGCTTTCAAGAAGGACTGCCAGGTAGTGCATGAGCCTTTCTGAGCGGCAACAATGCACTGTTGCGAGCTATCTCATTTCTCGCAAAAGCGCATTTGATATCGAGATATCCAAATCCACATCGTAGGGTTTGGGGCTATGCAGACATTCACGCTAGATAAATACTAGAGCATTCCAACACAACTTAGACATGTCCGAGGGGTCCCTCAGCACTTGTCAGCGTATACACCCTTCAGGGCTATATATGGACTCAGCTGTAGGCTAAACAATCAACATACTCATCATGCATCTGCTTACTACTGCTAAAATATGTCGCGGTATTTGACGCCTTCGAAAATTGGGCTTCTTGCCCTGATATCGCTCTACACCGAATCTATGGTTCCCTCTTCAGCGACGATTCCAATCTTGTCTTTTCTCGTAGCCCATCTCCTTCCTACAACCTCCACAGCGTCTCATAGCGAAGCAGAACCACATTCCCGCAGTGTGCCGCTTGCTATCGAATACTTCCAGAGGACAGCCATTGCCCACGCTTCAGGCATTCCTGGGCGAAATGTCTGGGATCTACTGTTGCATAAGCTATGGAAAATCAACTCTTTCGATGCATTGCACGTTTTCTTTGATACTCTTGTGCTGTTGCTCCAAAAGTCACCAGAAGAACAGCAGAAGGAAAGCGAAGATGGAGTGGATCCAAATCCCAACCGCATGTTGCTTTCCCGAGTCTCGCCGCTGGGATCTTTCGTCAGAAGGGCTCAGGTCGAGTTTACGCGACTACCATTCCATGATGGCGTAACACTTTGGAAGGCCTTCGTTTCTTATCGTGCCCCAACTCTGCCGCAGTGGAAGAAGAGGAACCGGAGTGCTGGCAATGCCAGCTTCGACTCTAATTTGCATGAAGACGATCTCGCCTGGGGGCATCCTCTTACCAAGGTGATTTACGGAGAGCTCAAGCACAAGACTCGACCTGAAGCAAGCATAAGCACCGAAGATGTTGAGAGGCTTCTAGAGTACCAAGTCGACCATATGCAAAGTAAATATCCTCCTTGATCTGTTGATTGCATGTACTTATGCTGAATTATTTACAGGAATGGGCAACCGGCTTCCGCACGACATGAAGGCTAAGTTTCGCAGTATGTTCGAGGCAGGCGTTACAATGCCGAGCCTATCCCATTATGTTGCGTACGTACCACACTCATCATTGTCATTGGCTTGCTGATGCTCGTTCAGATTCCTTGATTCATGGAAAGCTGGCGACTACCCTTCCTCTTTCGACAATTTGCACCGTTATTTTGACTATACCATGCACAACCGAGATCGTACTTTCTACCAATATGCTCTACTCAATCTTGCCATTCTGCATGCCGACTTCGGATGTTATTCCGAGGCAGTAATCGCAATGCAAGAAACTATATCAACAGCGAGGGAGAACAATGACATGGGATGCCTGAATTACAGCCTCAGCTGGCTGTACCATTTCGGTAAATCGCATCCCAAGCAAATGGACGAGGTACAAAAGAAGGGCATCCTTGGTACGGAGAAAGAGGCTCTGGCTTTTCTCAAAGCGAAAGCCAAGGAAACTAACATGTGGAGTCTTCTGAGCACGTCTTTGCTCAGTGAAGCGAAGCTTATGCTTAACAACGTAAGAAATTCCAGAGGTGAACATGCCGTGACCATGATTTGATCGATCATGTTTCCAGGGCGATAGCGTAGCTCAAGCTATGGAAGGCATAATGAAGTCATCGCACTTGAATGTCACAAAACGTCTGGTGAATGTCATTGGTAGTCAGATGTCGATGCAGTCTTCTGTATTTGGCAGACTTGGTATGTGGCCCCAATCTCAAGATTGGTTGGTTTACCTGACATCAACGTCTCATTTAGGGGTCAGCTGTCAAGCTTGGCTAATAGGTGAGCTTTTCTTGCAGTGCTACGCGAAGCAATCTCCTGTCGAAGATGTTGTGCATTGCATCTGTAGGAGCGCCTTTCTGGTGGGTCTAGTCTCCATTGTGAAGCGTCCCGACTACTAATGGTGGAAAGTAGCTATCCCAGAAAGGACGCTATGAGGATGCTCTCGCTCGTATGGAGGAGACTGATGAGGAGGCACTGCGGAATCTCCGATATTCCCAATACTGGACAGCCCATCTGGGGCTTATCAAATTGCATAGGCATCTCCGCCGGTTGGTATGTCCTAGCGCAAGTGATTCAAGGCTGATAGTTTTGTAGCGACAATCTTGTCGCAGCAGAACGCGTGCTCGTTCAGCTGCGAGCCCCATCAAACCTGAGTGAGGAACTCCATTTTAGTGTATCGGTCCTTGAGATGGACCTCCAGATCCGGCGCGGAAACTACTCAAGGGCAATGGAGCTCCTCGAAACTCTTGCCACAAAGCTCAATGACGACGAGGCGGACATTTATCAACGTATCAAGCTGATGACGCTGAAAGCGCGAATATACGATAAGGCAGGGATTTCTCAGAAAGGCTTTTCCGTGGCCTTACGTGCTGCAAGCCTTGCTCATCGTGCAAGACTGCTCCCAGCACTCTGGGAAGCCATCGGCGCAGTATGTGCCGTCTTGAATAGCTTGAAAGAGTTCGGACCAGCTGCAGAGCTTTTGGAGAGTATCATGCCACAGGTCCTAGAATGCGAGGATTGCAACCTTTCGGCTCAGACTTTCTCGCTTCTCGCCGACGCTCATGTTGGTATGGCGGGCCAAGCAAAAGCGGAGACAACCCAGCGGAAGGAGCAACTCACCAAGGGTTTGGAGAACATTGACCGGTCTTTCGACGAGTATTCTAGAATCGAGGACGTCAAGGGGCAGTGCGAGATCCTAGCGAAGAAAGCTACTATTATGCATCTCAATGGTGATCCAGTGTTGGCGAACGATTGTGCAGCGAAGTATCTAGATATCAAGGCAGCTTCAAGGGATTAGGTCTGATCTTCGGCATAGTAATATAATCAGCATTTGTATCCAAATAGAGCTGCAGTCTCCCAACATGATGCTGCACTTTTGTCGTTGTAGGATCAACACTGAAGGAACGCAGCATTCCCAAATATCTATGCGACCCAGAGTATACGAATGATAGAAAGCCTTGTATACTATGCTGTTGCGTGATACAGGAGTCTGCCAGTCGCTGGCCACAAGGAGACATCATGACTCCTAGGTCTTGCTACTGCCGGATCGACCGACTTTCCGTCATCCCCACTTGCTATCCCAGCATGTCTCGCTGTCTACACGTCCTTGTGGTGGTAATTGACTTTATCATTCCAGCTACAACGGTTTGGTTAGCGCTTGTGTTTCGGTGTCCATGGCGATCCATATATCATTCACGGGGCCGGCACGTGACACATTCCAAGCCTCTCTAGTCTAAGCTCGCTCTGTAGCCCGTAGGTCCTTCACAGTGCTCATGCATTTTCTGCTGCTGCAAAGAAGAGACAACTTACAAAAGTGTCTGTACAAATGATAATTAGCTATCCATCGGAAGAAGAGCTTGGACCATTTCAACTGACTTTATCTCCATCACCCCAGGGATATGCTTTTGATCGAATGTTCATGTAAGGATATTCTATCCGTTCCTCCAACGGCGGCAAATGCTCCCAATGTTCCCAGTGCTCGTCCCACAGATTCTTGGCATTGAGCGATCCAAGGATGAGGGCAGGAATCACGACGCTACCGTTCGTAAGCATTTGGTCCCCATTCTGTCATAGTATCACGAAAACATACTAGATGCAGAGCTTCCGCCAAAGGTCTAGGTAAGAGGTTAGCACACGATTGGAGCTCAAGCAGCCTTCAAGCTTAGGGCATACCCGCTGATTGTGCAGCATGCGCCTTCACAGCTAGTCTTTCTCGATTGAAAGCATTGTCCATAGGACCCACAAGCTTTGGAGGTTCTGTGCTGGCGAAGCGTCGCTTGAGGGTGGTGCGGAGGACTGGGGATTGCAGCTGCCTGGTGGCGAGCTGCGAAGCCCGTAGAATTGAAGGTCGCGGAAGCATATCTGCTTTTCGAAGTCTGACTGATTTGCTGGAAGGGAGGACAACTGATACCTCAAAGCTGCGGAATCAGAGTGCTTGGTTCTTGTCGATTGTTCAGATGCGGGCGAAGATCGGATGAGGGTTAGGTCAGCGGAGCGTCACAGAGATGTCACGTGACCGCGTGAATGTCGAACCGCAAGAGTCAACTTATCTGGGGTCTGACCTCTTGGGTGGACTTGAACTCCACGGAGTATGCTTTGTAGGCTTCTGAGACCATGAAACGTCGGAAAGAGACCGCGGCATTATGGGGCTACGTATAACGACGTGGAATGGTGCAGTGTTACCCGAACCAAGGATAAATGATGGCCCAAAACTGATTATATTACAGTAAATGGCATACGGTATGTACCCTTGAAGGATGTCTCGTCCCCGAATACGGTTTTGAGCCTCCTCTGTCAATGAGTCGACTCGAATAATTGAATCACGTCACCTAGCAATCCATTCGGATACCAACCATGGAGAGACAAGCGATCCTTTGCGGTTGGTCATCCTTAAGCTATCAACATGATGTTTAGAAGCTGAATACTACAGGCTATGTTCGACATTCTCGAAGCCGATATTGTTGTGTTCCAAGAGACCAAGATCCAGCGGAAGGACCTCTCCGATGATATGGTATTGGTACCAGGCTGGGATTGCTACTTCAGCCTTCCACGGCATAAGAAGGGTACTTTACCAGGTCTATGTCTCTGCCAGCTTGCTGACAGGCCTGCATAGGCTACTCTGGTGTAGTCATCTATACAAGGCAATCGGTCTGTGCGCCAGTCCGCGCCGAGGATGGCGTTACTGGAACCCTGTGTCCACCAAATTCGTCTACGAGCTTCTCCAACTTACCGGACGACCAGCAGATTGGCGGCTATCCTACGCCAATTCAATTAGCAGCCTCCGCCCTGGACGCCACAACGCTTGACTCCGAAGGTCGATGCGTGGTTCTAGAGTTTCCGGCCTTTGTACTCTTTGGCGTTTACAGTCCTGCAAATCGCGACGAGACGAGAGACGATTTCCGACTTGGATATCTTGATGTACTCGACTCTCGAATTCGCAACCTAATTGCAATGGGCAAAAGGGTATTCCTAACAGGGGATCTGAACATTTCCAGAGACGAGCTTGATGCTGCCAATGTTGAAGCCTCGATGCGGAAACAGGGCTTGACAGGCTTAGAATTTGTTTCGACCCCTGCTAGACGCCTTTTCAATCATTTGTTGGAAGGTGGCAAGGTCTTCGGGGAAAGAGATGAGGGTAGAGAGAGTCCCGTCATGTGGGACATTTGTCGAGCCTTTCATCCAGACCGGAAGGGCATGTTCACATGTTGGGAGCAAAAGGTTAATGCAAGACCTGGCAATTGTGGTGCTAGGATTGACTATGTGCTTTGTAGCTTGGCAATGAAGGGCTGGTTCTCTGACTCTAACATTCAGGAGGGGCTTATGGTAAGGTATTGTCTTCTTGAATTCCATCTCATGACTGATTGGAGGGTAGGGCTCTGATCATTGCCCTGTGTATGCGGTGATGAGTGATCACATTCTTGTTGATGGAGAACAACGACATGTGCGAGATGTAATGAATCCGCCAGGGATGTTTTCTGGTGGCGTGCGCCAGAGAGAATACTCCACGAGTGATGACTTGCTACCCATGTCCGGCAAACTTATCCCGGAATTCTTTGGGCGCAGGAACATACGTGATATGTTTGCTCGTAAGCCGTCCCCTCAGCAGTCGCAGAGCAGCTTTACCGCAAGTGAAAATGCCGTACAAGTTGAGACGAAGCCAAATATAGAGGTAAATGCTACAAGAGAGTATCCCCTACAGATATTAGACCTCGCACAAGCGCCCTCTACCGGCTTACCTGCGAATCAGACAGGATCTCCAGCTGCTGCAGGCAAAAAGCGGTCTGTAACCGACGCCCCAACGGCCAAAACTTCGAAGCGCTCGAAGTCTGGTGTCGTGCCAACGGCGTCTTCAGCAATCGGCAAGGGCCAGCAAAGCCTTAAGGGCTTCTTCAAACCTAAAGCTGCTGCCTCAACATATCCCGCTAGTATCACCGAGGAGCCAGAGGCGTCAGAAGCCGTTGATTGTGGCAGCGCCCTTGGCTCCAGCTTTCAGTCGGCAGCGGGAGGATTTTATGCGGCTGCGGAGACACTGGAGGAGACCTTGAGTGTGACGAATTCTGTGAATAGTACACCGAACGACGTAAGCACTCAACCTCGCACGAAGGGTATCGGATCGACAGGGAGTTCTCCGTCATCTGTCCGTCAAAGCACTACCGTGAATCAGGACAGCGTGCACGACCCTGTTGAGACCAAAGAGACATGGTCGAAACTCTTCACCAAACCGGTTGCGCCACGGTGCGAAGGTCACGAAGAGCCATGCATCACTCTTCTTACGAAAAAGCCGGGCATGAATCTTGGAAGGTCATTCTGGATGTGTGCACGTCCTTTAGGTCCATCAGGGGCAAAGGAGAAGAACACCCAGTGGCGGTGTCAGACTTTCATATGGTGCAGTGATTGGAATCCCAACTTAGCCAATGGGGGATGACTTGGATGGGCAACTCACGCCACTGAAGTGTATGACTGCATGTATAGAGCGCACTATTGCCCATCTACGTTATATGATCCGCACAGCTCAGCAAGAGCAACCACGGTACGGCGACATCGGCCAGCCGATGCAGGAGGTCCGTCTAATATGGTCGGCGACACGAACGAATTTCTCTATAGATGGATGATAATCAGCGCATGTCCTCCGGTGATAATAGCATATCGAGCATCGGTACAGAGGGAGTCATTGCTGGAGCAAGCAATGGGTAGTAAATCAGTTCTTCCGGATAGTTCTATGCATGTACAATGTCCAGCCTCCACAGGGCTGTGAAAATAAGGAGGTTGGTGCTTTTTCCGTTTTGGGAGGAGGTTGGGCGCTCCTTCCGCTTTGACAAAAGTGACAGCCTTGCCAACGTTCACAATTCGTCATCACATCAGAAAGGAATGGGCCCTCTTGGCTCAAGCCTACTAAGCTGCACATAGCCGGAAAGGGGGAAAAGAGTCTCAGCCATGTCTGAGGAGTGGGATGTGATAGGAATGTGGAGATTGGAATTCGATTCTATCGTATCTATGACTGCTAGTATCTAGTTACAAGACTGCATCATCTCCATATCCATCAATTGTATGACAATGTTCATGAACCGCCGCAATCTGTCGTGTGCTGAAAAATGTGCTGGAAAATGTGTACGGGGTCATATATGTGTTGAGTGGGTATGGGAACATTAGGAAACGGTGTGAGAGGCGATGCCCTGAGAGAGCAATGTTGTGGCCTTGACTGGGACATTTGTCTTGAGTTGGCCGCCTCCTCTTTATGAGATGCGCTCTTGGTGCATCAGCAGTATGGACATGATAAGAACAAAAGGGTGCGTTTTGTTGCAACTTGATCGACCGAAGGCGATGATAAGGAAGCGATAGAGCAAAACACCGTGAAGCTCAGCCTTGGTAGAAGACTGGCTGTTGGTCCCAACGGCACTTGCTCATCAAGGCTTGCTGCTGAAGTCTCAATGCCATGAACCCTTCCTCAACACTTTAGTGTGTTCACTTCTTTTGGAAAAGATCGTCTTCAATCATTCACTACTTTTTCGTAACAACACTCGTAACTCCACGAATTTCAAGTTCGCCCTCCATCACTTGCTTAGAATCGCAGTCGTCTATCATGTCTCGGCAATTTGATACCATAGAGAACGAACGTAAAGTCTCATCGACCGATGACGATGTCCTCAATCCAGAGGATATCGATATGGAAGACGCGTCTCACTTCCCGGCGCATCAAACCCCTCGTATATACGAGATCAATTTCAGGTCACAGGACTCCGATAATCATGATATGGAACACGATAATTCCGACTCTGGAATTGGTGGGTTTGATGAGGAAGTTCTTGATGAGCTTGAACAGGATCTTGAACTTTATAAATACTGGGAGGAGAACGGCGGCGTTCTCGATCGTTAGTGATTTCGACTCGAAGCTTCTCATACCTATGAGCTGATCGGGTCTAGGTGTTTCGTTTGACGGCGTTATTGGAACCCCAATAATGCTTCAAGCCATCACGCACAACATCGCCGCGTTCAATGCAATCATTACTTGGGACCTGAAGGATATGGGGGAAGACGAGTACGAGGTGTTGAAACGTTGTATCATGGCCACTAAGGACAAGTTGTCTCACTTACAGAAACACCCCGAAGTCTTCCCAAGCAAAGATGTCGCAGAAGAGTTTTGGCAGGAAGTCTACGACTTGTGTGACGGTATCGTAAAACACATCATACCAAGTCTTCAAGATCGTGAGGAGGAGATAGAGAATATACAGGCCCTTGGTGTGGAGATTGAGCGCGACGCCTACTTGCCAGTCCGAGATCTGCAACGCAAACCATGGGAACAGTATTTGCACAATATGGCACCTGGTGTCAAGGTTGATCTCTCGGACCAAGGCAACGAAGGAAGTATACAGGTTTTCCCAATGGCCGCAGTCAGAATCGTGGTGGGGATGATGGAAGAGACTAGAGCTATCATCGCTGATATCGAGAATGTGAGTTTCGTCTGAACGCTTCATGAGTGGAAATTTTGGTTTGACTATGGTGAGGGCTGACTTGCTTTGACGAAGCAACGCGAAGACGGAAGCCCCTATCAAGATATTCCGGTAAACAATGTCACTCCGAATCTTGAGCCACGCTAATTTTCCAGATGCCTGGACTGTATGCTAGGAGAGAGAAGCTGCTTACTGACGGTACATTACGCTCTCATCGGACTGTAAGGCTCGGAATGTACCAAATTGCTCTCGCCTCAATATGCTGATGTAATATAGACAGGAGAACTACTTCAACCGATCATTGCTGTGAGTTACTGTTGTGCTCAGATCATGAGCCTCGGGACTGATCGCTGCTAGGGATCGATGGATGCCTCTAGGAATCTCGACTTGGATGACCTAGAAACGCTGAATCAAGATTTTGGTATGACCAGGGATCTGACTCTCAGAGCCAATGCTGACCAAGTTTATAGCTGCCCTGGCGAGACGTAGAGCCCCCCTGCAGCCACGGATGTGGAATTGTATTGGTGTGATCGTTCGAGATCGCCCACAACCTAATGGAGATTCTCAGTCCACAAGTACTTAGACAGTGAGAGCATAGATTCAATAGATAGCACGCACCACTGAGTTAGAAAAGCCTCAATTCTTACCCACCAATCAAAGCTCAAGAAGTGGAAGTGAATCTTTTGTTCACTTCTTTGTGTAGTGAATCCGAAAGGGGAAAGACAACCAACCTCCTCAATTTTAGCTCGGTAACTATGTCACCTTCAACCCCCTCAACTCTTTGCAACATCATCCAAATCACTCAAATATTCGCGCATCGCTCACCAAGATCGCACGTTCATACCTCATTAGCCTCTCGCTCAGCTGCTATAGCATTCATCGCATCTACCCCGAGTTTCTCCACCTCATCCAGAATGTCGCTCACACCTGCCATGAAGCAGATGTTGCGCAACATGACGCAAGCGTAGATTGAGACTATGTTTCAGACTGCAAGTCAACCTCGTCTGACCGTGGACTTGCCCAAGACTCTTTCTCACTGCAAAGGCAAGAAGAAGCTTGGACGTGCTGCTGCGCCTACCGGCAAGACTACTCGACCTCTCAACTCCTGGATGGCGTTTCGTAGTCAGTATCATAGCCTTCCATTCTAAAATCCATGCTAACCTAGATCTAGGCTATTATTCTACTGCCTTCCATGGATATCAGCAAAAGGAAATTTCTGGTTTCCTTACCTGCATGTGGCAGTCAGATCCTTTCAAAGCCAAGTGGAGCATTCTCGCAAAAGCGTACTCTTTGATTCGTGACAGCCAAGGCAAGGACGACGCTCCATTGGACCAATTTCTGGCTATCACAGGTCAGCTCATCGGCATCATCATGCCTGGTCACTATCTCCAAACCATGGGTTGGAACATCACCACCAACAAAGACGGCCAGACCATTATGCGTCGTGATGACCGGTTCCTCAATGAGCGTCTTTTCTTGACCAACCTCTCGGTCAATGACTTGATCCGTCACTGTTTCAACCAGGGATTCTTTTTCGGCGAGCTTTTCGAAGTACTGTCGTCAGACAACGAAGCAGTCATGACTATGGCTAGTTCAGTCCAGTCTACCGCCACTTCACAGACTTCAATGCTCAACCATCTCCAAGTGACTGACGGCGACTTTGCGAATGGCGTTGAGGCAGAAGGCTTCAGCACAGAAGGCCGAACCATGAACAAGGATGACATTGCTGCTCAGCCGACAGGCGAAGTCAATCCTGAGCACAATACCATAGAAGGAACTGGAGGATTTATGAACCTGAGCGAAGCCCACGACCTCTCTAATGCCTCAACAGTCGCCGAAGGCGGGACCGCTCTGACAATTCCAGCTCTCTCCTACGACGGCAGCCCAGGTGGTGACAGCCCCTCTGCTAGTCATGAAAATCTCAGCTCCGGAGCTCTTGGCGCAGTTGTTGAAGGCGAAGAGACGGGACATTCCAGAATCATCTCCGATGATTTGAATCCCGCTTCGGGCTTGTCAGCTGCAAACTTCCAGCTGACCTCCCATTACCCATTCAACGCAGAATTCGATCCCAACTCGTCCGCGTTCGTCTTCGACCCATTCCTCGGAAATCAATTCGACGTCTTTGAGATGAGTGACATCTCCTGGAACGAGCTCGTGGACTTCGACTCATGTCCTTAAAGGACGTGTGAGTAGTCTCTACCCTCCCAGGTATGGGAAAACGCTGACACTGATGCCAGATACTCATTGCTCGATCGATTTCATGGTTGGGATAGTACAAGGTGTACAGTGCAGGATGGACGGTCGTCAGTGATGGACATAGTCGGAAGGGAATTACACATAAGCACAGACTTGTGGAATAATCAGGAGGAATTACGTTGGCCGTCGTCGTGTTTCCTCTCGCCAATGATGCGGTAGGTATGTGCAAATGTTGCTATGCTGCGCTCAGCGCACACATAAGATGTACATAGATCAGCAAGTGGATAGAAAGAAAAGTCATGCGACACCATTGCAGCATGGCGAGGGTGGGAGTGGCATGGCTTGAAGTGGCATTAGAGTAGTAGGAACTTGCTTGGCGGCGACAGAGAAGCCTCAGTCCTGCTGCCGCCGTCGTCGCTTGTGGCGCTACTTAGCATCTTCTCTGCAAGTAAGGTAAAGTAAAAGTATCTTGTGTCCTTGATTGCCACGTCTTCTCTGCAAGCAATGCTACTACTTTACTGGACAATTTGTGATGGGCCTTCGCTTGAGGATACCCTCACACTGTCATTTACCCTATATATATTGACCAAGCTCTGCTGACTGGAAAATTCCACATACTGGCTTCGATACATATATTGCTACACTCCTGATCTTCCGGTAGCTCTTGTTGCGAGTAGCTTGAGGAATTGGGTACATCATGAACATAGTGAGAGATCATCTTCTGGTCTAGGTTTGGAAGAGCGAATTCTGTGTAACTCGCGTCTGGGACGATACGAGGATGAACAGTGCATCGGTGACTACGCACTTTAGTTTCATATGGCCAGATCGGTTGATAATGGTCTCCAGTATCAAGATATGAGCTTAGTTGCGCGTGCTATCTGTCGAATACGCCATGAGAATCTCTCTACTATCAAGTCACATCTCATGCGTTCATAATTCCTTGCTTTCTCGAAAGGATCTTTCAATGGCTTTCATCAAGGCCACTACAGTGCTGTATCTCCCTCCACGCCAAGATCCACAGGCTCAAGCAGCATGCTTTTCACCCCGCGCAGTCCCATCACAGCGCCCTAGTCGTGTCCTGATCAATCGAGAACGCCTTATGAAGTCAAAACTCGTTCCTACGGTTGCGGCTTCCTGATCTGCCCTCGAATTTCCAGGCTTGCAGCTGATTCTGCATGCAGACAGAACAAAAGCCCGTTGCAGACAGACAAGGATCGTTGTCCTATTACTTGCAAAATCTTCTCGGACATTACGCTTTGGCCCTCCATTCGTACTCGAATTTCAAGTCAAGCAAAGCCATTGGACCCATCCTCGTGGACCGGAATCACCGTCTCAGACTTTTTGCTACCGACGATTCCATCCCCAGACAACCACCCTGGCTTTCGAAGATTGACCCTCCGTTCTCCGCCGACTTACTCTTGTGATGGGCCCCCAAAGTCCTTCTATCTGGCCCGTCTCTCGTCCGAGCATCGTCTCTTCTACCGGTAATGCGATCAGGGGGCTTTCAGGCCGAGATCTTTCTACTCGAACGCAAAGGCCCTCAGCTATGTCCGCAGAAAATATTTTGAACGAGCGCAAGACGTGAGGGCAATGAGCTTTATGAAGCAATGATGGCGATATGAAGAGCCACGAGTTCCTCATCTCTGCCAGAGCCCCACGATACACTTCCCTCGTATGACATCGGAAAGCAGTCGAGCTTCGTCAGAGATATGAATGAATGAGGATATGTTGTAGGTTTAATACAAAGAGACCTGTGATCTACGTGCTGTATAGCTCTCCATATTTCCAACGACCGCTTTGAACGAGAAGAATCGAGCTCGCAGATGGCGGTACGGTGTCACACACTCTTCAACCTGTATCCTGCACACTGTCACATCCATGTTCGTTGCGTACAACTACCAACAGCTACTATGCTTGGGTCGAATTGGTGTTTCGAACGAGCATAAGGACCGCTGTATGTGGAAAATCCATGGAGCATGGCGAGCTCATTGGGTTATTGCGGACATAGTAGATAATTGCACATAGCAAAGCAATCATGTTTGAGATGGAATTGACAAAACCCCTCCTGTAAGGACAGAGGACTAAGTAGCCGTATCTTACACCACCCTGGAATGTCCCGGAGCTGTAAATAATTTACAAGAGGGACGCCACATAGGTAGGGCTCAAGGACTTGAAGGTCCAATCATGCAGTCGCGGCATGCTACCGGAGACTCATCGCACACCAGCTATGCTCTGTCCGTGAATTTACTCCTCCAAATACGAGATCTTCCGCATCTCGCCTAATCGTATTCTGGCCTGCGAGAGGTTGTTCTCGAGCTGCAGGATCTCGACCTGTACACCAACACCGTTAGCATTGTCTTGATATTCCAACAAGAACTCCTCCAAAGAATTGCAAGAAGGAAAGTAGGGCTTCGAACCTGTTGCTCCATCTCGCGAACTTTGAACTCATGCCCACTCAACGCTCCGTAATCTACCTCCTCTCCTTCCTCCTTGTTCTTCTGGCTAATTATGTCCTGCACCTGCTTGACCAAACTCCTACATGCCCTCCCTACAGCCTTGCTTGCTTCCTCAAGCCGATCCTGCGTCCTGCTCCCAAAATTCGCTTTCACCCTGCTGGCAGCCACGAGCTGTGCTGTCGAAGCGGCAACGTCGTTACTCGCGACGATGAGTTGCTCTGGGCTATTCCGATTGCTGATAACCCCATCGGCCGTTTCTATGAGCCTATTGGTCGAGGAGGCAACGGCCTTTGCGGCACTGATGAGGCCCTCGGTCCAGCGGTTGTTCTTTTTATAGAACGCAGTTCGAGAGGATGAGCCCCGCCCTTCTTTGACGATCTCTTGTTGAGATGCTGTAGCAGCCTTGATGAGCTGTGCAATGGCGTTCGTGACTGCGATGGCGGCTTGGAGTATGCTGTCATGGATGCGCAATTCGTAGGTGCTATACCCTTCTCTGGGTTTGTTCATCAATTTGTTCAGACGTTCCGCCGCGGCGTCGATAGCCTTTGCTGCATTTGTCAATTCGTTATCAACAAGATCCCCAAGGTCGCCCTTTGCATTTGCGAGCTTCCCCGAATTAGGAGCGAAAGCATCTGCAAGCTTGGACAGTCTTTGAAGGTTCATCAAAACCTCATGGTTGTTGTTAATTACGACATCCGTCCTATGCGTGGCTTCCAGCGGTTCAAGCCGGAAAGACTGGAGAGCACTGAAGAATTTAACCGTTGACTGCGCGGACTGGCGGCTGGCATTGATCAGCTGGTCGGCTTTCTTCTCTTCTGTGGCGAACCGCGTAAGCCCTTTTGTGTTGCCGAGGACATCAGCTATCGAGCCAGCAAAGACGTTTACAGTACGGATTATATCGGCGTGAGGACTATCTGGACTGTCAGCAATGAAGTTGTTGAATGCTGTTGAAAACTCGGTAGCGCTGGCAGAAGCCTTTTCGATTTGCGAAAGAACATAGGGCGCAGATGCGTTCTGATTTCCAGTTTGCATTGATGAGTCGAGCTCATAGAGGGCATCATCTACCCGCTGAACACCACTCTGTAGTACAGAGTCAATTATGTCGTTGATCTTCTGGATGTTGCCCAAGAGCACTTGATCGATCTGGTCATCGAGAGCCTTGTCTGTGTCTCCGCCGTTCATCCTCAGCTCGTTCAGCTCGAGAAGGGTTTGATCCATGCCAGACTTGTAGATTTCCAGCTCCTCCTCCTTCTCTCGAAGAGTTCGCTCAAGATCACCGTCGCGCTCGCCAAACTTCCAATGAATATCGTCGAGAGCTCGAGTCTTGTTCCGCAAAGCTTCTTCAAGGTCTGTCATCTCTCTGTTGTATTTCGCCAACATTGACGAGAGCTCAGAGCCTTTGGCCCGTTCAGCATTGTCAGCCTTCTCAAGAGAAAACCGAAGCTCTCGTTTCAGCTTCTCGACCTCCTCCCTATTGCCCCCTGTCATACGATCCTTCTCGTGAAGAGCTCTATCCCTTTCCCGGATCATATCAGCAAGCTCCAAGTTTTTGGTCTTGATCTCACGTTCAAGCTTTTCACGCTTGTCGATAGCTTCCTGTGCTGATGACGCTTTTAATTGCACGCCTTTGAACTTCTGCAGTAGCTCGAGATGTTCATGCCGCAGCTGGGAGTAAAGTTTGGCAAGTGCTTCATACTTTGTCCGCCACGTGTTGACTTGTTCTTGTAATGCTCGTATTTGATCGTCCTTGGAAGATGTCTGTTTGGTATAGTTGTTGCTCAGCTGGTTGAGCTGGCTCTCGAGATCCTTCATCCTGCGATCATATTGTTCCAGCATCAATTGATCTTGTTCGTACTGTGCACGAGCGTTGAGGTTCTCTCGCTCCAACTCAGCCATCCGACCATGCGTTTGCGCTTGGTACTGCTCTCGCATGAGCTGCTGTTGAGCGAGGCGTTGTTGTTCGGCCTGCAGTCTCCGCTGTTCCTCGAAGTCACGCTCTGCCTGCTGCTGTGCTAATTGCTGTTGGTATTGTTGTTGGTTCCATTGATCTTGCAATCTGCGTTGCTCTGCATCGTACTCCTCTTGCTGGCGTCGCTGTTCGTTCTTCCAAAATTCATTGATCGGTTCGGGATCTGGGGCATTCCCGGGTGGTGGAGATCTCGGAGGAGGAGGAGTTGGCTCTTCCTTCTTTTCGACCTCTCTAGTTGGCCGACGGGGTAAAGCTGGACGATCTTCGTCTTCTGCTAAGAGACTCGGAGGTTCCTGTGGTAATTTTGGGACTTGGATCAAACTAGTCAGATATCGAAGATTCGAGCATTCATAGTAGAATTTCAGAAGGCGATAGTGCTGCGTATCGTATCTCCCTCGCAGAGGCTCTAAAGCATCATCATCTCCAGTAGTCGTGTGCATGGCACGAAGCATGCTCGTAACGAATTTGTAAATGCCATAGCTTTCCTGCACCAGAGGGACCAGCGCTGATATTCGACATTCGTTATTCGCACCTCCACGGAAATGGGCGAAGATGAGCTTCTGGAAGGTATCGATCTGGTCCTGAAGGGTCATGAGATCTGTTATTGTCTCATATCCTTCGTTGGGATCGTTAATCGACTTCAGACTTATGTACTCCTCGTATTCAAAGAGCCCATTGAATTCAGGATGTTGCCTGTGGAAGGCTAATTTGGCTAAGAGAAAGTAGACGTAGTCCCGCAACAGAGGTCCGTACCCTCGGAGACCCTCCCCAGACACCCCCCTTGTCAGACTCTCCAACCAATTGATATTCGCCTGCGCCTCTTTCACTGCGACCGGGTGTCCTTCCTGTAGCACCTTGTGGACGGTAATCAAAGCTTTGAATGTCTGTACTTCATCGGCGAGGATGGGCTGTACTTTCATACCTGCCCAGAACGATTGTGAGGATTTATGGTCCCATGTGTAGACGATGCATGCTCGGACATGTTTGCGTTTTGGTGCCGTCTCCTCGATGCTCGTAGCTTTGCGAATGTTGATGGCAAGCTCCGTCTCGGACCTAGGAATGATCTCAGCTCTCACTGCAGCAGAAAAAATGGTGTTCTTGATCTTTGATGTAGACAATAGAGAACCTGCAGCTGCTTACTTGCCGAGGTCGACATTGCGCGAACTTGATCCTCCGTAAGACATGCTAGACAGGGAGGAGCGTTTGCGGCTTCAACACGCTGCTGGTCTGGCATGGAGAGAATCAACAATATAGATCTGGAGGTAGGATTGACAAACAGGTACGGATTATTAGGGGACTTCAATCATAGGAGGAGAATACGGACCAAGGATGTAGGTTTCTAAGGCAGAAGGTTTTGTGTTTCACCACCCAGTCGTCGTCAGCGCAAAAACCTAGGCTTGGCAAGTCAATTTATAACGTAACGGACGGGCTTTCGAGAATGACGGTCTTTCGAGAATGCTGAGTAATGTGCTTACTAACGGCGAACGAGAAGTTTTGATTGGCTAAGAGGGACGACTAAGCACTCCCGTAGTTAGACCATGAAGTCTTCGGAACACCAAATGTCTAGAATCTCAAACTAAGAGGTACAGGAGTCTAGCGGAGAGAAATAGCGGTAGCAAGGCCGTATTTCAGTGGGAGTCCCCGTGCGACAGCGATATATTCTCGAATGTATAGATTTTATTGTTCGTGGAGAAATAAGGGGCAGCGACATCATTAAACGGGGATGATGCTACCGCAGCCCTACTAGGATAGCCAATCATCTCGGGGTGGCGACGGCAAATTACTCAGCATTCTCGAAAGACCGTCATTCTCGAAAGCCCGTCATCTACGTTAGCCAGGAGCGCCACGGTCTCTAATAAGGCAGCAGCTATGAAAACCCTACATAAAGAGTCAATTGGTGGGACTGGCATACTACACAACATGACCATATAGAAGCTTGCTAGCTACATGACCTGAATGTCTACGGCTGTCACCCATCAACAACAATTAGCATGACCCTTCAGTCCTCAAGCCATTACATATATTGTCCCGCATCTACCACTGTGGTCATGCACATTTCGAAAAGATTCGTGGCCGCCTTCGTGGTTTGCGAATTCCTACTCCAAGGACATCGGCTTCCCCACTAGCGTTCTCGAGCCATGCAGGGCACAATCGTGAATACCTTAAGCATGCCAATCCGAGGACGATCTGAGGCCCATTAAGTATGTGACCATGTCCCATGGGAGAAGCAAACCGTACGTAGAAGCAAGAAGGGGGGCATTGGTTGCGAGATATCTATCTGCCCGGTCTCTGTTGATCTTTGCTTGATGTAGGTATGGAAGTAATAATCTACATGAGTAGCTTCCAGCTACTCTATGCATCCATCTGCAATGCGAAACAACGTACAGGACCCGCTAATGCTTATGATCACGGTTACTTATCATTACCCAACCATGAGATCTTTCGATTTCTCCGCCTTTTCTGGCCGTGGATTCCGATCACCTGGAGCTCTCTCATCGTCCCCATGCGGACTCTGAAGTTGGCCTATATCACGTCGCTCTGGGATGGGGGGTTCCTCTTCCCGCGGTATAGCTTCGGACACATTGGGCAAGGAGGCTGTTGACTCGTCCTTGGGCCTTGCTACTCTACTGGTGATGAATTCTTCACGCGTGTCGTCTTTTGGACTTGAAGGTGCCGAGTCAGGCGGCGCTTCAACCACGAGCAAACTTTCGTTACCAGAAGTTTCAAAAGGTGTTAATGCTTGCCTTTTGCGGGCCGGGAGCGGAGGTAGAGTAGTATTGACATCTTCGTGTTTCCTTTGAGGTAGAGCGGGTGGGGCCACGGGCTTCCTCTTGGGATGGGAAGGGTTGTTCAATTTCGTGCGAGCTCCTTCTGGGAAGGGTAGTGGCTGGCCAGGCGGAGGTAAGGGACGTCCTCGCCCCATGGGCTTGCTGGGTGTGCCGGCGCGATCTTGATTCAAGCTATGTGGATTTTTCTGGTTCGCATTACGGCTGATCACTCCCCATCCCCAATTTTTGGCTGCCGCTGTAGCTGCGCCCAGGGTCGCCATTGACTGTCGCTTTTCTGTTGTAGTCGTCGGATTACGGTTATCAGCCTGCAACGCCCCGGGCTGTAATCCTTCATTGCCAAAAGTGGACTTTGTAGAGTGTGAGCTCGTACCTGTGGGTATCGGAGGCAATGAAGCCTGACCCGGACTATCCGTAGACTTAGCTCGTGGAGTCTGTTCGCTTTGCTCGTTGGATTCGGTATTAATGGATGACCTGCTACTGGGAGTTTTGCTGTTTTCCCATAACGTCGGGGAATCTATTGATAATCCATCAGGTGTGTCAGAAGGCGAGGTAGGTAGGGAGCGGTTGCAAATTGCCACCATTGCACTAGTAGCGTCTGACTGCTGCTTGCGTTTTAGTTCCGTAGGATTAGAGTCAACATTAGCATTATCCATGCTCAGTAAGGGATTCGCAGCCGATGCGAATGAGCGAGATCGCAGAGCTTTCGGAGGCTCAGTGCGCTTCTGTACACTAGAAGAGACACCGTCCCTTGCAGAATCAACGAGCGTTTGCGTCGAGCTCCCAGCTGCTTTCGATACTAAAATTGAGGGTGACAGATCCGAAGAGACCGGCATACTCATAGTCCTTTCGTCTTTTCTCCATGGCGATCCATGGGGTATCTGAGCTGCGTCGACATCATTTTCGGCTTCATCTTCTGGTGCTTCATCAGGTATCTTTGTATGTTTGGACTGTGATTGAACCCGCGATGGTTCATCAGCCCAAATACCTCCCCGATACCTTTGTTGAGTGGTGTCTGTAAATGGACTGTCATCCCAATGTGGCAGTACTACAGTCTCTGCAATAACCTCTCTGATCCTACTCTCAATTGCTCGTAAGATAACACCGTACGTGATCTGTCTCGAGCTTACGATCGGCTCAATTGTCATTTCCATGTCTGGCATTGTCTCAAAGGAGATCCATACACGATTACTCGGGGGCGGCTTGAATTTCACGAGAGCATGACCGTTCAGCTTTTTAACAACTACTGCAAGCACTAGGTTGACTTCTCGGGCTTTAAATCGCGTGCCAAGATCGATCCGAGCGGTAGCTGCAATCTCTAGTCTGAAGTTCCCATTGTACTTGAGATCTGCTTCAGCGCAGCAATCACCGTCAATCGTAAGATCCTTGAGCCTTGGGTTGGTAAGGTGAGGCGCACTCTCGCCCATGTCAATCTTTTGCAAGACGATGCCGGAGAGAAAAGCAGGTTTCTTGACCCGTGCAATCTTCTTGGTTATCTTCTTGCGGATGAAATCCTCACTCAATTGAGTCTTGTAAAGGGCGAGAAAAAGTCTGCCTACAAGCCCGTTGATCCATCGAGTCTGCAAATGCTCCTCAGAAGAATGGAGCTTCTGCACTAGGCTGATGATGTGCTTCGTCTCGTACTGCTGGGGTCTCGGTGGGTTGTCAGCCGCATCTGGCTTGACATCTTGATTTTGCAGCAGAGCGAAGTAGAAATCTTCTTTATCTGAGCAATTCTCGGAAAAGAAGAAGAACGGTTTCGAAGTAGATGTAGGACCCCCAACGCTTTCTTTTCTTGACAGCCGGATAGCATTCCTCTTGATCCAGAGCTCGCCCTCGGGGATTATCTCTTGCCCACCATAGACGCTTACATCATGAAGCTCGAGTGATATGACGTGCTTGACCTCCATCTGCTCCTCGTCCTCGTAGAGCATTAGATGGCCATGCCTAAGCACTACAAAGAAGACATTCCTTGCCCTCTTGACCGTCCTGGCACTGCCTTTACCCAGATCTAAGCTTGGGCCCTGTCTGCGGTCGAAGATACTCCTGTACATGCTCTGATAGACGCTCGGACTTTCTGTAGCTACTATCGCTCCTGCGGGCGTCGTCCGCTCCGGTGGCTTCCCATTGATTCCACCCGGCACGTACTCTCGACATACTGCAAAGTATCCGGCAGCGACGTCGGGCTCATGTCTCTGGTGGAACTTCTCCGCAAGACTTGTGGCACTCGGGCGAGCTCTGATATTCTGCCCATCATCTTGAGGGTTGCACAGAGTTCTTGAAGAGAGTTCGTCGGAGCTGGAGGGCGAATCGCGTACGGGAAAGGTGAGGTAGGCATGCACAAGGACGAGAATTAGGAGACTAGGAAAAAACGTTAAACCACCGAGTAAGTAGACGGTAACAAATGCGATGGATATGCCCATCACGTTGGAAAGGATTCTAAATTGTGTGAAACGAGCGAGCTCATGATGGATCGCGTGAGACTATGCAAGGTGGACACTTGTGCTCAGCACAATCACTTGATTCAAGCGCCCGCCACGCGGGTGTAGATTCTGTCTGTACTGTCGGTACAATTGGTATTGCTCCGACGTGGTGCTATCAGGCGTATTGGACGATGCGGTCCGGGGAATTAGTTCTATGTATAACGGGCGTGTGAGCGTGTGCAGGACTCTGAGGATTGGTACTAGAATATCTTGGCACTGGCTATTCTACGGTCATTTCCCCACCAAATCATTTTCTACTCCTACCACAGTGCAATTACACTCCGATCGTTGTATATCTGAATCATACGCTGTGGTATGGCGACTACAAGCTCGCAAAAAAAAACCTTTGCGACCAGAATTGACGAATATATGGGGCAAGAAACTCTCAAATGTACGTAGTACATTTCATGGCTTACTAAGATCATATTGAACTGACGTAAAAGCATTGAGACTTATCGATTGATCTGGCTAGCATATTATAAGATACTCAGGCTCCCAGTCTGGAAATATCGGCGCCGGGCAAAGATCACTCGCACGTCAAACCCGAGTACCAATACCAAATATACTTATATCGTTATTCTAATAAAAGCTCATGGGTTTTGC